>ENA-OQEN01000019-OQEN01000019.1-human-gut-metagenome-genome-assembly--contig:-NODE-19-length-54521-cov-3.824006_pt1 | contig 54521 bp, 72 predicted proteins | sample MGYA00242791_ERZ504627 | MGnify/ENA primary metagenome ERZ504627 (study PRJEB26092, sample SAMD00036316) | human gut metagenome | host: Homo sapiens | study: EMG produced TPA metagenomics assembly of... | reverse complement strand
CAAGCGCCAACTCATGAACATCCTGCACATCATGTACCAGTATCATAAGCTCAAGACCGACCCGAATTTCGACATGCTGCCGACGACGTACTTCTTCGGCGGCAAGGCCGCCCCGGCTACTACATCGCCAAGGAGACCATCCGCCTCATCAATGCAGTCGCGGATAAGGTCAACAACGATGCGAGTATCAAGGGCAAGATCAAGGTCGTCTTCATCGAGAACTTCGGCGTCTCGATCGGCGAGATCGTCTATCCGGCAGCCGATGTCAGCGAGCAGATTTCCACGGCATCGAAGGAAGCTTCGGGCACGGGCAACATGAAGTTCATGATGAACGGCGCAATCACGCTCGGTACGCTCGACGGCGCGAATGTCGAGATCCGCGATGCGGTCGGCGGCGACGAGAACTGCGTCATCTTCGGCCTCAAAGCGGAGGAAGTCCTCAACTACTATGCGACGGCACCTACTCGGCCTGGGATGAGTACAACACGAATGAGAACGTGCGCCTCGTCGTCGACCAGCTGACGGACGGCACGTATGGCAACTTCCAGTCGCTGTCGGATTACCTGATCCGCGCGAACGACGAGTTCTTCATCCTCAAGGATTTCAATGCCTATGCGGATGCGCACGTCGAGATCATGAAGCGCTATCAGAAGCGCTTCCAGTGGCTGAAAGCCTCGGCTGTCAACATTGCGAACTCGGGCGTCTTCTCGTCCGACCGCACGATTGATGAATACGCAAATGAGATCTGGCAGGTCAAGCCAGTCATGATCCCGTAAGCTGTGAACCGCAGGGGCACTGCCCCTGCCTGGTTCCAAGGGGATACACAGAGGGGGATTATTGTGAAAACATCAGAATTAAGCGAGTTCGACCTCTACCTCTTCCATCAGGGGACGAACTATCATGCATACGAGATGCTCGGTGCTCATTTTGTCGAACGCGATGGTAAGAAGGGCGTGCGCTTTGCCGTCTGGGCACCGCATGCGAAATCCATCAGCGTCGTCGGCGACTTCAATGAGTGGGATACGCGCGTGAATCCGATGACGCGCGGCCGCGATGGCGAGATCTGGGAGGTCTTCATTCCGGACATCGAAGAGGGGGCTGTCTACAAGTATGCGATCGAGCCGCAGTGGGGCGGCCCGCGCATCATGAAGGCCGACCCGTACGGATTCTATGCCGAGAAGAAGCCGAACACGGCTTCGCGCGTCTACGACCTCTCGAAGTACGAGTGGAAGGATGGCGACTGGTTTGAGCAGAAGAAGAAGGAGTCGTCCTACGAGCGCCCGATGCTGACGTATGAAGTCCATGCGGGCTCCTGGCGCCGCACGAAGGACGGCGAGTACCTTTCTTACCGCGACCTCGCAGACCAGCTCATCGACTACGTCAAGAAGATGAACTACACGCACATCGAGTTCATGCCGCTCTGCGAGCATCCATTCGATGGTTCGTGGGGCTACCAGATCACGGGCTATTACGCCGTGACGAGCCGCTTCGGCACGCCGGATGACTTCCGCTATCTCGTCGACAAAGCCCATGAGAATGGCATCGCCATCATCATGGACTGGGTCCCGGGCCACTTCTGCAAGGATGAGCAGGGCCTGCGCCACTTCGATGGCCAGACGCTCTACGAGTCCGACAACGAGCAGCTCGCCGAGAACTGGGAGTGGGGCACGACGAACTTCGACTACGGCCGCACGGAGGTCCAGAGCTTCCTGATCTCAAACGCGATGTTCTGGTTCGAGGAGTTCCACATCGACGGCCTGCGCATCGACGCAGTCGCGAACATGCTCTACCTCAACTACGGCCGCAAGGATGGCGAGTGGACGCCGAACAAGTACGGCGACACGGGCAACCTCGAGGCCATGGACTTCCTCAAGAAGCTCAACGAGAGCATCTTCAAGTATCATCCGCAGGCCCTGATGATCGCTGAGGAATCGACGGCTTGGCCGCTGATCTCGAAGCCGGTCTACATGGGCGGCATGGGCTTCAACTACAAGTGGAACATGGGCTGGATGAACGATATGCTCAAGTACATGTCGCTTGACCCGATCTACCGCAAGTGGAATCACGACAAGGTCACATTCTCCTTCATGTACGCCTTCAGCGAGAACTTTGTGCTGCCGCTCTCGCACGACGAGGTCGTGCACGGCAAGTGCTCGCTGATCAGCAAGATGCCGGGCGACTACTGGCAGAAGTTCGCCGGCCTGCGCACGTTCTTCGCGTACTGGATCGCACATCCGGGCAAGAAGCTGCTGTTCATGGGCGGCGAGTTCGGCCAGTTCATCGAGTGGAATTACGATGACAGCCTCGACTGGCATCTGCCGCAGCAGTACCCGATGCACAAGAAGATGCTCGAGTACAGCCGCGCACTCAATAAATTCTACTGCGACCACAAGGCACTCTGGCAGGTCGACTTCGACTGGAATGGCTTCCAGTGGATCGACTGCAACGACAACGAGAACAGCATCGTCTCCTTCATCCGCAAGGCGGAGGACCCGTCCGACTACCTCGTCGCCGTCTGCAACTTCACGCCGGAGGTCCGCCATGGCTACCGCATCGGCGTGCCGGAGAAGGGCAGCTATATCGAGGTATTCAACTCGGACGACGAGGCCTTCGGCGGCAGCGGCGTCAAGAACGAGGGCGAGATCAAGACGGAGGATGTCAAGTGGCATGACCGCGATCAGTCCATCGTGCTGACGATTCCGCCGATGGCAACTATCTATCTGCGCCACAAGGGACAGCTGGCCGCTGGCCGGAATTCTTTTGACGAGGCTCCGGCGGAGCTCGAAGTCAGAGGCCATGAAGAAAAAAGTCTGCCGACAAGGCAGAAGCCGCCGAAGCAAAGCCAAAGAAGACGGTGCGCAAGCGCACGGCTGCCCAAAAGGCAGAGACGTCTGCAGAAGCTCCGGAAGAGAAGCCGAAGCGCCGCGGCCGTCCCCGCATGACGGAGGAAGAGAAGGCTGCGGCCAAGGCCAAGAGAGAGGCTGAGAAGGCCGCCAAGTCTGAGAAAGCGCCGAAGAAGACGACGCGCCGCCGCTCTGCGGCCAAGACGACAGCCAAGAAGACGACGCGCAAGACGACGAAGAAGACAGCCAGCAAGACGGCAAAAGCTGCAGCTGCTGAATCCTGATTCTATTCTTGATGTTATTCTTGTTACTGATACTGCAATATCCACTATGAGGGGGATTCATGAATGAAAGTTCTATATGTTGCTTCTGAGGCTGTTCCTTTTGCCAAGACGGGCGGTCTTGCCGATGTGGCGGGCTCGCTGCCGAAGGCACTCAAGGCAGAGGGCGTCGATGTCCGCGTCATCATGCCGAAATTCGGCAAGATCCCGGAGAAGTTCCGCAATGCATGGAGCACGTCTACGACGGTGAGATCCCGGTTTCCTGGCGTTCTAAATACGTCGGCCTCGATAAGATCGAGCACGACGGCGTCACCTACTACTTCGTCGACAACGAGGAGTACTTCCGTCGCGAAGGCTTCTACGGCTACGGCGATGATGCAGAGCGCTTCTCGTTCTTCTGCCGCGCCGTGCTCAACCTGCTGCCAGCCATGGACTTCTGGCCAGATGTCATCCACACGAATGACTGGCATTCGGGCCTCGTCAATGTGCTGCTGAAGCTCGAGCATCAGGCGATGAGCGCTACGAGAAGATCCGCACGCTCTACACCATCCACAATCTCAAGTATCAGGGTGTCTTCCCGAAGGATGTCATGAGCGATGTGCTTGGCCTCGACTGGAAGTACTTCAACAACGGCGACCTCGAGTTCTACGATGCCGTCAACTTCATGAAGGGCGGTCTGATTTACGCTGACTACATCTCGACGGTCAGCAAGACGTATGCCAAGGAGATCCAATACGAGTACTTCGGCGAGCATCTCACGGCCTGCTGCGCAGCCGTCAGGACACGCTGTTCGGCATCGTCAACGGCATCGACTACGACGTCTACAATCCGAGCACGGACAAGAACCTCTACGAGGGCTACGATGTCACGACGCTCGACCGCAAGGCGGATAACAAGGTCCTCTTGCAGAAGGACCTCGGTCTGCCAATCAGCCGTCGCACGCCGATGGTCGCCATGGTCACGCGCCTCGTCGCGGCGAAAGGTCTTGACCTCGTCGTGCGCATGATGGACGAGATCCTGCAGCATGAGGATATCCAGTTCGTCCTGCTCGGCACGGGCGACAAGGAGTATGAGGACTGGTTCAAGGGTCTGGCTTGGCGCTTCCCGAAGAAGGTGTCGGCCAACATCTACTTCTCGAACCAGCTCGCACAGCGCATCTACGCGGCTTCGGATATCTTCCTGATGCCGTCGAACTACGAGCCGTGTGGCATCGGCCAGCTCATCGCGCTGCGCTACGGCTCCGTGCCGGTCGTGCGCGAGACGGGCGGCCTCAAGGACACGATCATCCCGTACGACAAGTACACGAAGAAGGGCAATGGCTTCCGCTTTGCCGACTACAATGCGCATGAGATGATGTACGCGCTCAAGCGCGCACTGAGCGCCTATGAGAACTACGAGGAATGGAAGCAGATCGTGGAGAATGCCATGAACTCGGATTACAGCTGGAAGGAATCGGCTCGCGAGTACAAGGCACTCTACGAGAAGCTGACGGGCTCGGGCGCACCGGAAGAATAAGAGAAAAATACAGAACGAGTAAGTGAGAAGGAGGGCGGCAGATAATGCCGCCTTTCTTTTGGAAGGAGGAGTATTCATGCTGACACAGGAGCAAGTCTGGCATGACTCTCAGGATATCAACTACCGATCGCCCGTTGGGGCGGCAGAAGCGGGATCGAAAGTCAGGATGAGTCTGCGCCTGCGCACGAAAGAGGGGATCCGTCAGGTCATCCTGCGCTGCTGGCAGGACCAGACGGGTGAGCATCTCATCCCTCTGGAGACGAAGGATGACCCATTCCAGGAGGAACATCTCTACAGCGGCTGGCTGCCGCTGCCAGAAAAGGGAGGCCTCGTCTGGTATTACTTCATCATCTCGATGGAGGATGGCACCTGGTACTACGGCAACAATCCGGAACAGCTCGGCGGCATGGGCACGCTCTACGACCATGTGCCGCCTTCGTTCCAGATCACGGTGTTCAACAAGGGTGCCAAGACGCCGGACTGGTTCAAGCACGCCGTCATGTACCAGATCTTCCCGGATCGCTTCTCGCGCGAGGGCAACACCATCATCGAGAAGAAGGGCGCGGTCTTCCATGCCTGCTGGCAGGATGATCCGTGCTACTACAAGGACCCCGACACGAAGGAGATCGTCGCCTACGATTTCTTCGGCGGCAACCTCAAGGGCATCGAGAAGAAGCTTGACTACCTCAAGGACCTCGGCATCTCGGTCATCTACCTGAACCCGGTCTTTGAGTCGGAGAGCAATCACCACTACGACACGGGTGATTACCACAAGATCGACCCGATTCTCGGCTCGAATGAGGACTTCCGCCATCTCGTCGACACGGCGAAGGCGAAGGGCATCCGCATCATCCTCGACGGTGTCTTCAGCCATACGGGCAGCAATAGCCGCTACTTCAACCGTGAGGGCCAGTACAACACGATCGGCGCATTCCAGTCGCCGGATTCTCCGTACTACGAGTGGTACAACTTCCGCAACTTCCCGTACGAGTACGAGAGCTGGTGGAATTTCTCCACGCTGCCGGACGTCAAGGAGACGACGCCATCCTACATGGACTTCATCATCTACGACAAGGACAGCGTCATGCACCACTGGATGAAGGAGGGCATCGCGGGCTGGCGCCTCGACGTCATCGACGAGCTGCCGGCAGCCTTCTCGCAGGCCTTCTTCGCGGAGCTCAAGAAGACGGATCCCGATGCTGTCATGATTGGCGAGGTCTGAGGATGCGTCTCACAAGGTCGCCTACGGCGTGCCGCGCGAGTACCTCTGCGGCCAGGAGATGGACTCGGCCATGAACTACCCGTTCCGTCAGATCCTATTTGACTTCTTGCTCGGCCGCACGGATGCCAGGATGAGCCTGCGCCGCTTCGAGAGCCTGCGCGAGAATTATCCGCGTGAGAATTTCTACGCATGATGAACCTCATCGGCAGCCACGATGTGGAGCGCGCCATCACGGTGCTCGGCGAGGAGCCGTTCTACGACGGCATGCCGGCCATCGAGCAGTCGCGCGCACGCCTGTCGGACGACCAGTACAATCTCGGCATGGCGCGCCTCTTCATGGCGGCGCTCTGGCAGATGACGTACCCGGGCGTGCCGTGCGTCTACTACGGCGATGAGATCGCGATGCAGGGCTTCAAGGACCCGTACAACCGTCGCCCCTACGACTGGGAGCACGGCGACACGTACGTCAGGAGCCGTTACGAGCGCATGATCCGCGTGCGCAATGAGCACACGGCCCTGCAGACAGGCGAGCTCCTGCCGCTCTACGCCGAGGGCGACGTCATGGCCTTCGCGCGCCTCGTGCGCGGCGGCCGCGATGTCTTCGGCGAGCCCGCGAAGGACGAGTGCTTCATCTCGCTCTTCAACCGGAGCCTCAAGGAGAAGAAGACTGTCATGCTGCAGGTTGGCGACTTCGCGGACGGCGTCTTTGCCGATGCCTTCCATCCCGAGACGCGCTTCACGGTCGAGAACGGCCAGCTGACGGTCACATTGCTGCCGCTCAAGGGCTTCCTCCTGCAGAACATCCCGCCTGAGCACCGTTACAAGCACGAGGCTGGCGTCCTGCTGCACCCGACGTCGCTGCCGTCGAAATACGGTGTCGGCGACTTCGGCAAGGAGCATACCGCTTCGTCGACTTCCTCGAAGAAGCGGGCCAGCACGTCTGGCAGATCCTGCCGCTCGGCCCGGTCGCTTCAGCTATTCGCCGTACCAGTCCCCGTCGGCCTTTGCGGGCAACCCGCTGCTCATCGACATCGACGAGCTCGTCGAGAAGGGCTGGCTCAGCAAGCAGGAGGCCAAGGTCACTTACGCGGACTTCGACTCGTCGGCCGACTTCGAGCCGGCGCGCACCTTCAAGAACAAGTGCCTGCGCAAGGCACATGAGGCATTCCAGCGCGATGCAGCGGCCCAGGCGGACTACGAGGCATTCTGCTGCAAGGAAGCCTACTGGCTCGACGACTACGCGCTGTTCGAGGCGGCGAAGCGGGACTTCGACAACAAGGGCTGGATGGACTGGCCGGAGAACATTAAGAAGCGCGAGCCTGCCGCTCTCGCCTCGCTTGCAAAGCGCTTGGCTGAGGACATCGCGCTGCAGAAGTTCATGCAGTACCTTTTCCACCGCCAGTGGCAGCGCCTGCACGACTACGCGAAGGAGAAGGGCATCCGCATCATGGGCGACATGCCGATCTTCCTCGCGCAGGACAGCGCCGATGTCTGGGCGAACCAGCAGCTCTTCGACCTCAACGCGGATGGCACGGCCCATACGGTTGCGGGCGTACCGCCTGACTATTTCAGCGCGACGGGACAGCTCTGGGGCAATCCGCAGTACAACTGGCAGGCCATGAAGCCGAGAACTACGCCTGGTGGAAGAAGCGCTTCCAGAAGCTCTACGAGATGGTGGACATCGTGCGCATCGACCACTTCCGCGGCTTCGAGTCGTACTGGGAGGTCGATGGCAAGGCGAAGAACGCCATCAAGGGCCGCTGGCTTCCGGGACCGGGCAAGCCGTTCTTCGATGAGGTGCGCCGCACGCTCGGCGACCTGCCCATCGTGGCGGAAGACCTTGGCATCATCACGCCGGAGGTCGAGAAGCTTCGCGACGACTGTGGCTTCCCGGGCATGAAGGTGCTCGAGTTCACGCTCTATCTCAATCACCAGCACCGCCTGAGCACCGTCGTGCCGGAGAACAGCATCGTCTATACGGGCACGCACGATAACAACACGCTCGTCGGCTGGCTCAAGGACGAGATCACGCCGTCCCTGCGCAAGGCCATCGCGGACCTCGTGCGCGCGGATGTGCGCAAGCCCGAGGAGATCGCCAGCCACCTCGTCGGCTTTGCCTACGCTTCGAATGCACGCCTCGCCGTCGTCCCGATGCAGGATCTCCTGCAGCTCGACGGCAGTGCGCGCATGAACACGCCGGGCACGTCGGAGGGGAACTGGAGATGGTGCATGCGCCCCGGCGACCTCGAGAAGGTCGACGCAGCGAAGCTCCATGAGCTTGCCGTCCGCACGGGCCGCGCTTGATGGCGGCTGGACGACTGGACGGTCAGCATCGATAGGATAAAGCCAAATTGACGGGTCTATCTTGGAAAAGATGGGCCCGTCATTTTATTTTTTCATCTTTTTGTGGTATTCTAGAATCGTATATTTTCAGCAGTCTGAATACCTGCAGGATAGAAGGTGTTTTTCATGATTGATATCCCAGCCAACTGGATGGAGAAGGTCCAGAATATCGACTGGTCGAAGGTCAAGGAGTCCGTCAAAGACTACGGCCCGGCCATAAAGGTGCTGCAGCAGACCTGGTCGAAGGAATCGCTGCTCGAGATCAGCCAGGGCAAGCTGTTCGTGCCGGACTCGGTCATCAACGAGGCCATCGCCAAGAAGATACCGGAAGGGGGCTCCGTCACGGGCGTTACCGTGACATCGCATGCCAACGGGCGCCTCGACATCCGCGCTGAGACGAAGAAGGTCGGCCCCGTCGAACTGTCGGGCGAGATCCAGGAGTTCGTCCACGATGGCGACACCTCGTACATGAAGTACCGCGTGCGCAGCCGCAATATCCCCGAGCACGGGCTGATGTCGTGGGTCTTCTCGCGCGTCTCGCTCGCCATGGCAGAGCGCATGGTCGGCCATGTGGAACTCTCGGAGGACTTGCCGATTTCCATCCGCCACAACACCGTCACGGTCGACTACAGCAAAGTGCTCGCAGAGTCAGACTTCGGCAAGACGGAGTATCAGGGACACCGGCTCATGGACATGCTGGAGATCGAGGGCGCCAAGCCCAAGGATGGCGGCATCGAGTTCGATACGAAGCTCAATGTCCCGGATGATGTCAAGAAAGCGCTGGTGGCCGTCCTGGCCGACCAGCTGGATGAATAAGAGGGGAGAGATTTTTTGAGAAAGCAGATCGTGGCACTCGCGGCAGTGCTCTGCACGTTGCCGTGACGCTGATTGCATGCCAGAAGCATCGGCCCACCACAAGAATGAACAGAAAGTAGAGAAGATCCTCTACATCCCGCACGACAACCGCCCCATCTCAGACAAGCAGACGGCGGAGGTCATCAGCAAACTCGGCTATGAGGTCGTCGTGCCGCCGGACAACATGCTCGGCAGCCGCACGGACCTAGGCCATCCGGATGAGCTCTGGGACTGGCTCAAGCAGAATGCCCAGGATGCGGATGCAGCTGTCATCTCGTCGGACTCGATGCTCTACGGCAGCCTCGTCGGCTCGCGCAAGCACGAGTATTCGAAGAAAGAGGTGCTCGAGCGCGCCGACCGCTTCCAGTCGTTCCGCAAGGAGCACCCGAAGATGGAGCTCTACGTCTTTGGTTCCATCATGCGCACGCCGCGCTCGGGTGAGGCATCCGGCCATGAGGAGCCGGGCTACTACCGCAACTACGGCGCGGATATCTTCCGCTACACGGTCCTCAAGGACAAGGAGGAGATGGAGGGGCTGACGCGCCGCGAGAAGAAGGAGTACGACTTTCTGCAGCGTCTGATCCCGAAGGCATCGCTCTCGGACTGGATGGGCCGCCGCGAGAAGAACTTCGCGGCCAACGAGAAGATGATCCAGCTGACGCGCGGCAATACGTTCAACTACTTTGTGCTGGGCCGCGACGACAACGCGCCGTACTCGCAGACGCACCTGGAGAGCCGTCATCTCGCGGCAGAGGGTAAGGACCTCGGCAAGACGCGCTTCCAGGCCATGGCCGGCATCGACGAGATCGGCATGCTGATGCTCACGCGCGCTGTCAACGACATGCGCCGCGATGTGCCTTTTGTCTACGTCCGCTACAATTGGGGCAAGGGCGAATTCACGATCCCGTCGTATTCCGACGAGAAGATTGGCGATTCGATCGCCTCGGCCATCACGGCGGCGGGCGGCATGCAGGTCAAGTCGCCTGAGAAAGCCGACCTCGTGCTGACGGTCAACACGAATCCGAACGGCAAGACATACGAGGCCAACGACCGCGCTAACGACGGTACGCCGCGCGAGGGCACGAAGTACTTTGCGACATCGTCAGCGACTACGTCAGCAAGGGCTACCCGGTCGGCATCGCCGACATCGCTTACGCTAACGGCTCGGACAACGCCTTGATGGACGAGCTGCGCGACCGCGGCCTGCTCTTCAAGCTGCGCGCCTATGCCGGCTGGAACACGCCGACGAACAGCACGGGCTTCGTCATCGGCGAGGGCATGCTGGCCAAGCACATGAAGGATGAGCCGTCGACGACCTGCTGCTCACGCGCTACCTCGACGACTGGGCTTATCAGGCCAATGTGCGCAACACGATCGCGCGCCAGCTGACCTGGCTGCGCGGCGATGGCGTCTACGGCAGCCTCGATTCCAAGACGGATGCCGTGGCCACGCGCTCCGAGCGCATGCTCACGCGCTTCGTGGAGGACAACCTGCCGCCAATCGACTCGCTGGCACACATCGAAGTGCGCTTCCCTTGGAACCGCATGTTCGAGTCCGACATCATCCATACGGCGGATGAACCGGTCGATATTGCGTACTTCCCGAAGAACCGCAACTGATTTAAGCATTCAAAAAAAACGCCTCGCAAGCAGCTGAAGGGCTGCCTGCGGGGCGTTTTTGTGTGCTCGTGCGAGGTCAGGTGCGGGGCTTGCCGGCCGTGATGACCGCGAGGCCGCGCGCTTCGAGTTCAGCGACATCGTCAAGCGAGACGTTGGCATCTGTGTAAATGGACCGGATGTTCTCGTAGGGGAAGAGCAGCTCGGATGCATCGCGGTGGAATTTGATGGATTCCGTCAGCACGATGACCCCGCGGGCCTGAGCGGCCATGGCCTGAGCGGCTTCGATGCGCAGGTGGTCACTGCTCTTGACGCCGCTCTCATCCATGCCGTCGATGCCGATGAAGAACTTGTCCACCTTGAAGTTGCGGGCACAGAGTCCGACGAGCGGACCGACCATGACCTGCGATTCATTCTGGTAGCTGCCGCCGAGCAGGATGATGCGGGTGCCGCTGATCTTGCGCACAAAATTTGCGATGAAGGCGGAGTTCGTGATGATGGTCGTGTGACGGCCGCGCGCGCAGAGCTCTTCGGCGAGCAGCGTGCAGCAGCTGCCGGACTCGATCATGACGGTCTCACCGGGCTGGACGCAGCGGGCGGCGCGCTCGGCGATGCGGCGCTTGTTCTCGTAGTGGAAGGAGAGATGGTGGCCGATGTCGTCGCTGGACACCATGCAGGCATAGCCGTGCTCGCGCTTCAAGAGGCCCTGATGGGCGAGCATGTTGAGGTCCTTGCGGATCGTGACCTCAGAGACGCCGAGCGCGGCGGAGAGCTCCGTGACGGCCATGCGTCCATTCTGGCAGATGAGATCGAGGAGTTTCGTATGACGGGGGTGCATCGGATTCGTTCCTTTCGACAAAGAAAACTCCCCCTGCGGCAGGCAAAGGGAGTTTTTTCAGGCAGTGATCAGGCGTTTTCCTTGCGGAATTTCTCCATGAACTCGGCGAGAGCGACAGCGCCCTCGTACGGCATCGCGTTGTAGATCGAAGCGCGCATGCCGCCGACGCTGCGGTGGCCCTTGACGCCGCTGAGCTGATGCGTGAGTGCCTCGGCGACGAACTTCTTCTCGAGTTCCTCGCTCGGCAGGCGGAAGGTGACGTTCATGAACGAACGGCTTTCCTTATCCGCATGGCCGCGGTAGAATCCGTTGGAATTGTCGATGGCATCGTAGACGACCTTTGCCTTGCGCTCGTTGCGGCGTGCCATCTCCTCGAGACCGCCCTGTGCCTTGATCCAGGCTGCGACCTTGCGACCATGTAGATGCAGAAGGCCGGCGGCGTATTGTAGAGCGAATCCTTCTTGTAGAATGTGCTGTAGCGGAACATCGTCGGGAGCTTCTCCGGGCTCTTCTCGAGCAGGCTCTTCTTAGCGACGACGAGCACGACGCCAGCCGGTCCGAGGTTCTTCTGGACGCCGGCGTAGATGAAGTCGAACTTGTGGAAGTCGACAGGGCGCGAGAGCATGTCGGAGGACATGTCGGCAAAGAGAGGCACGCCGTTCGTCTCCGGGATGTAGTGGTACTCCGTGCCATAGATCGTGTTGTTGTAGCAGACGTGGACATAAGCGGCATTCGGGTCAATCTTGAGCTCGTCCTGCTGCGGCACGTGATGGTAGCCCGTCTCCTTGCTCGAAGCGACAATCTCGCCGACGCCGAGATGCTCCGCCTCTTTGTAGGCCTTCTCGCAAAGCTGCCGGAGAGCACGTAGCTGCCGGATGCTCTTTCGTCGCGTAGTTCAGCGGGATCATCGCGAACTGCTGGCTCGCACCGCCCTGGCAGAAGAGCACTTCGTAGTCATCACCGAGACCCATGAGGTCCTTGATGTCCTGCTTTGCCTTCTCGTGGACGGCTGCATACTGCGGTGCGCGATGGCTGATCTCCAGGATGGACATCCCACTGTTGTTGAAATTCAGGAACTCTGCCTGTGCTTCCTTGAGTACCTCGAGTGGCAGCGTTGCCGGACCCGGGTTGAAATTGTAGACGCGACCTGCTTCCATGAAAAAACCTCCCAAAACGTATAGAATCCTCTAGATTTTGCTGTCTTTCAGCTTTTGAGACGCCCGCTCCTTCAGGTTTTCCTCAGTTTGTCCATTCGTTGTGGACAAGCGGCGTTTTTTTATATTCTAGCGCGAAAAAAACAGAAAAGCAAGCAGAAAAATAAAAGCTGTTTTTTCTGAGCAGACACTTGACGGCTGAAAATGGATGGCCTATAATACATTTATGCACCGAAAGTGCAGGATACGAAAATACGCAAAGGCGAAGATGGGGAAGCCGAAGAAAAGGCCTTCAAAGAGAGCTGGCGGCTGGTGTGAGTCAGCAAGGCCATTCGAGGTTCCGCCCCGGAGCAGCTGATGAAAGTCAGACGGGTATGCCCGTTACAGCATCGAGAGAGAGGCTTTGCCTCACTTGGGTGGCACCACGGAATCGAGCGTTTCGTCCCAAATCGGGACGGGCGCTTTTTTTGTTATCTGGTTGATGGACAAGGAGAGAAGAACCATGAAGGTATTAGCAGCAGATGGTATTTCGCCGAAAGGCATTGAACTCTTGCAGAAGGAATTCGAGGTCGTCGTCAAGGACAAGCTTCCGGCTGAGGAGCTCCTCGAAATCATCCCGGACTTCGACGCACTGATCGTGCGCTCGGCCTCGAAGGTCACGGCGGAAGTCATCGCGCGTGCCAAGAAGCTCAAAATCATCGGCCGCGCCGGCGTCGGCGTCGACAACATCGACATCCCGGCCGCGACGGCCAAAGGCATCATCGTCATCAACTCTCCGGGCGGCAACACGATTGCGGCGACGGAGCACACGATGGCCATGATGCTCGCGATGTCCCGCAACATCCCGATCGCCAATGAGACGATGCATAAGGGCGAGTGGAACCGCAAGAAGTACGTCGGTGTCGAGCTGCGCGGCAAGACGCTCGGCGTCGTCGGCATGGGCCGCATCGGCTCGGGCGTGGCGAAGCGCGCGATGGCCTTCGACATGAATGTGCTCGCCTACGATCCCTATATTAATGAAGAGCGCGCCAAGGCGCTCGGCGTCAAGGTCGCGACGTTCGACGAGGTCATCGAGAACTCCGACTTCATCACGGTGCACATGCCGCTGACGAAGGAGACGAAGGGCATGATCGCGATGGAGCAGATGAAGAAGATGAAGCCGGGCGTCCGCCTCGTCAACTGCGCGCGCGGCGGCATCATCGATGAGGCGGACCTCGCGAGCGCTCAAGCAGGGCCTCGTTGCAGCCGCTGCCATCGATGTCTACACGAGCGAGCCGCCGGCAGAGAAGGGCAATCCGCTGCTCGAGGCACCGAACATCGTGCTGACGCCGCATCTCGGCGCATCGACCGTCGAAGCGCAGATTGGCGTTTCGGTCGATGTCGCGAAGGGCATCATCGCAGCATTGCACGGCGAGCCGGTCGCGACGGCCGTCAACATGGCGCCGGTATCCCCGCAGGTCATGCGCGTCATCGCGCCGTACCTCACGCTCGCCGAGCGTCTCGGCGGCACGGTCGTCGGCCTTGCCGACGGCCCGATCGAGTCGGTTGAGGTCACCTACAACGGCGAGATCACGGAAGTCAACACGGGCCTCTTGACGACGGCCGTCATCAAGGGCATCCTCAATCCGGTCATGGAGAACGAAGTCAACTACGTCAATGCGCCGGGCCTCGCCAAGGAGCGCGGCATCAAGGTGTCGGAGCGCAAGGAGCGCGCTTCCGAGGACTTCGCCAACCTCATCACGGTCGATGTCGTGGCCGGCGGCAAGAAGCTCTCCGTACAGGGTACGCTGTTTGGCACGCAGGGCCGCATCGTCCGCATCAATGACTTCCGCGTCGACGTCGACCCGCATGCGCGCATCCTGATCTGCCCGCACATCAACCGCCCGGGCGTCATCGGCACGGTCGGCACGCTGCTCGGCGGCAATGGCGTCAACATCTCGGCCATGCAGGTCGGCACGACGGAGGAAGAGGGCAAGAACCTCATGGTACTGACGGTTGACAACGACATCCCGGCTGCGCTTCTCGAGACGGTCAAGGCGCTCGACGCATCTTCGATGCCAAGCTCGTCAACTTCTACGAGATCTGAGACATACATCCTATATATAGGAAGATAAATAAAAGCCTGTTGCAACTGCAACAGGCTTTTTTGTGTCCATATCTCGTTATTTCGTTGTCTCAGTGGAGTTCGAGCTCCGTCTCACCGCGTATCTTCTTGCCGGGCAGGACAAGGGAGAGAACGAGCGCGGCGAGGACGGGCAGGAGCCAGGCGAGGCTGCTCTCGTGAAGCGGCAGACTCTTTATGATGGCGCCAGCCCAGCCGAGCCCTGCGAACTGATGCAGGATGTCGATGGCTGAGATCAGGCGGCCACGGCGACCGTCAGGCGCATGCCGGTGCGCGAGAGCGCCGCGAACTTGTTGAGGATCGTCATGATGACGATCGTGATGGCAATCGGGTAGATGAAGAGCAGGATGGGCAGCGAGACCTTGATGATCTCGTTGAGGCCGAGGTTGGCGAGCAGCAGGCTGACGAGGCTGACGAGCGTCGCGTATTTCTGGTACGACATGATGGGGAATTCCTCGTAGAAGAAGGTCGAGACGGCGGCAATGAGGCCGACGGTCGTCGTGAAGCAGGTCAGTGTGACCATGACGGCGAGGAAGTACATGCCAGCCGGGCCGAAGAGCGCGAGCGACGACTGGGACAGCACGTAGGCACCGAGGTTGATGTGCGCATCGCCGTAGACTTCCGGCGGGATCGGGAAGTGGTTGCCGAGCAGCGCGAGTCCGAGGTAGAGCGCGCCCATGAGGACGGCAACGGCGAGGCCCGCCATCCAGACACTCGTGTAGTGCTCGCGCGCCGAGTGGAAGTGGATGCGGCGCATCTCGTTGAGCGCGAGGATGCAGAAGGCGAACGAGGCGAGCGTGTCCATCGTGTTGTAGCCCTCGATGAAGCCCGTGCCGAAGGCTGAAGCGCTGTACTTGCCGAGCGGCTCAGCGAGGCTGGTCGTGGTGTAGGCAAGGAGCCCCGTGAGCATCAGGATGACGATGAGCAGTGCGAACATCGGCGTCAGCACTTTGCCGAGGCGCGCGAGGAGTTTCGTCGGCGTGATGGCCAGCCACCAGGCAAAGGCGAAGTAGACGATCGTGAAGAGCGCGAGCGGCAGCGTGCCATCGCCTGTAATCGGCAGGACGCCGATGGAGAACGATGTAGCTGCCGTGCGCGGGATGGCCATGAGCGGGCCAATCGAGAGGTAGATGAGCGCGAGCAGCAGCAGCGAGAAAATTGGCGAGATCTTCTGGTTCATCTCCGCGCGGAAGCCGCCGGGATTGAACGTGCCGATGATCAGTGCGATGACCGGCATGCCGATGCCGGAGAGCAGGAAGCCGAGGATGGCAGGAGCGAACATGCCGCCTGATTCAAAGCCGAGAGACGGCGGGAAAATCAGATTGCCTGCGCCGAAAAACATGCCGAAGAGCATGAGGCCAATCTGGAGGCCATTCTTGAACATAGGAAAACCCCTTTCTTTTTACGGGATATGCGTGGATCCCCATCGGGATGACTCGTCTATTCTACGGAGTTTTCTCAGGAATGTCAATTCTGTATGGACAATTTCCATCTTTTGTGGCAAATGCAGCTCAATTTACAATAATATGTACATCGTGATATTCTGCATCATGTATACACATATAAAATTATCATATAATTCAAGAAACATATTTTAAAGTATACATGCATACAATTTGCAATACATGTAAACCTGCGCTATAATAAATCCACGGATGGAGGAATGACGTATGTATACAAAAGATATGCTTGTAATGAGAATAAAGTTGATCGCTCTTAGCCAGATTCGCAATATTGAAGATTCTGTAAAAAAGAATCCAATGGCTTATCGTAAAAATACGCTGGAATACTGCGAAGCGATGCATGCAATCATTGAAGCCATGTCTATGGCACGCCTGACGCGCATCGTCGTTCCAATCTACGAGAACTATGAGGAGATGGGCATGGCCGACGACGGCTATGTGGCAGATTCGCTCATGATGATTGTCCTCGCGCTTTACCAGACGGAGATTGGCGAGGAGACCATCTACGATATCGGCTGGACGAGCTATCTGGAAGATTACTTCCGCGTGCGCGCCGCTATTGCCTGACTGTTTTTTACGGCTATCATTTTTCTCATTGATTATGAATATAAGACTCCTGCTCAGGCAGGAGTTTTTTTAGTTGGGGGCGAATGTTTTTAACAGGAATACACTTGTCTGCAATCTATCTGTCGGAGGGGGCGATTGTCTTGCCGATGTACCGAAAATCTCTGCTTGTCCTGCTGCTGATTCTCATCGCAGTGGCCGGCGGCACGTATTATGGCTGCTACATGCAGGAGAAGGAATCCGTCCAGCTCGATGTGGCGGCCAATCCCGCCGTGCAGCAGGGCGGCACGGAAAAGGGCGCTGAGATCACGGTCTATGTGACGGGCGCCATCAACAAGCCGGGCGTCGTGACCGTGAAGGAAGGGGCGCGCACGGCCGATGCCGTCAATGCCTGTGGCGGGCTGCTGCCGACGGCCGATGCGGAGAAGGTCAACATGGCGCAGGTGCTCAAGGATGGACAGCAGGTCCGCGTGCCGGAAAAGGCGGGGTCTGAGACAGCCGCTGCCGCGAAGTCGGGCAATGCGAATCCGGCGGCCAAGTCCAGTACGTCATCGAAAGCAGCGCCGTCGGGACCTGTCAACATCAACACAGCCGGCGCCGAAGAACTCGACACGCTGCCCGGCATCGGTCCGGCCATGGCCCAGCGCATCATCGAGTTCCGCGAGACGGAGGGTGCTTTCACGGCCATCGAGGACATCAAGAAGGTCAAGGGCATAGGCGAGGCGAAATTCGAGAAGATGAAGGACAAGATCTGCATCTGAGCTGTCCGACAGTGGAATCGTGAGAGGGAACTGCTATGAAGACAGGACAACATCCCGTACTCTTCCTCTTTGCCGCGCTGCTGATGCTGCTGCGGGCATCTGTCTTGCCATGCTGTGGGGCGAGACGATTCCCCTTGCCTGGGGCGGTCTTGCCATCCTGCTCGTCTCAGCGCTCGTACTGCTCTGGCGCAGGAGCCGCTCTGTGCTCTGCCCGTCCTGCTGCTCTTCCTCGTGCTCGGCATCATTCGCCTGCAGGCCATGCTCGCGCTGCCGCCGACGGACATCGCTGCCTTTGCGGGCACGGAGGTCAAGCTCAGCGGCACGGTAGTGGATGAGCCGCGCTGGACACCATCCGTCCTGCCGGATGGCAGCCGCATCTACAAAGTGCGCTATCTCGTGGCAGTGGAGCAGCTGAAGCAGCCTCGCGCGGATTGGCAGAAGGCCTCGGGGAAGTGCTATCTCTATGCGAGAGCGAAGGCCTTGCCGGAGCAACCCGCGCGCATCGGCGATGCCGTGCAGGCTTCGGGCAAGGTCCGCCTGCCGCGCGGCTATCAGAATCCCGGTCAGCTCGACACGAATCTCTTGCTTCGCGCCGATGGTATCACGGCGGGCGTCGTGGCGGGCAAGAGCGGCGTGAAGGTAGAATTGCGGGATGGACATGAATTCCGGCGCTTCATCGCCGCGGTGCGCGCGCACTACCGCGAGGGCATGGAGCGCGCCATGCCAAAAGAAGACGCTGCGGCAGTCTTTGCCATGTTGTTTGGCGGCTATGAGGGCTTGGAGGACGAACTCGTCGCGGATTTCCAGGCGACGGGCATCGTGCACATCCTGTCCGTCTCGGGCTCGCACATCAGCCTGATCGCGGCCGTCATGGCCTGGCTTGCCGCGCTCCTGCGCCTGCCGCGCGCCATCTCGGCTGCACTCGTGCTCAGCTGCATCGCGTTCTACAGCATCCTCGCGGGCTGCGTGCCGCCGGTCATCCGCTCGGCATCATGGGCGGCCTGACTTTCCTCGCGCTGGCGCTCGGCCGCGAGCGCGAGTCGCGCTACATCCTGCTCTTGACGGGCCTCTTGATGCTGCTCTGGAATCCGCTGCTGCTCTTCCACATCAGTTTTGAGCTCTCGTATCTGGCGACGGCGGGCCTCATCTTCTTAGCACCTGTCTTCCGCGCCTGGCTGCGCGCACGCGGCCTGCCGGATGCATCGCGATGAGTCTGGCCATCACGCTTTCGGCGCAGCTCGCGACGCTTCCCGTGCTCGCCTGGTACTTCGGGCAGGTATCGCTCTCGGCGCTGCTCGCGAACTTGCTCGTCGTGCCCATCCTCGAGCTCATCATCATCTTTGGGCTCTTCGCGGGGCTCTTGGCCTTCCTGCTGCCATTTTTCGGCCATGTCATCTTCGCCATGACGAGCCTGATGCTGGGGCTCGCGGCGGAACTCGTGCACATGCTCGCAAGGCTGCCGGGCGGCATCGTCTATCTCGCAGCGATGGCATGGCCGACGGCCGTGCTCTACTACCTTGCGCTGGGCACGCTGCTGCTCGGAGAAGCGCAGCGCGAATGGCTGCGGACCCGCCTCGCGCCCTGGCGCCGGTCAGCATTCGTGCTGTTCCTCGTGCTGACGGCTTCCGTCCCGCTCTGCCGCGTGGTCACGCCGGACCGCCTCGCCGTCCACTTCCTCGATGTGGGGCAGGGCGATGCCGCGCTCGTCGTGACGCCGCAGGGCAGGGCGCTGCTCTTTGACACGGGCGGCACGCGCGAGGGCGGTTTCGATGTCGGCGCGAGGGTCGCCGTGCCATATCTGCTGCATCACGGCATACGCGAGGTCGCGGCCGTCTTTCTGACGCACGCGCATGAGGACCACGCGCAGGGTTGCGGCAGCATCCTGCAGAAGCTGCCCGTCGGCGCGGTCTACACGGCGGGCGAGGGCACGGCTGCCTATGCGCGCAGCATGGGCCTGAGCGATGCCAGCCCGTTCTTGCAGAAATTCCATGTGGCGAGAGAGGGGGAGACCATGACGGTCGACGGCGTCAAGGTGGAGGTCCTGTTTGCCCCGCCCGCGCTGGGGGACGGCGGCACGGGCAACGAAGTGTCAAACGTCTACCGCGTCTCGTACGGCAGGGCGCAGTTCCTCTTCACGGGCGACCTCGTCAAGGAGCAGGAAGCGAAGCTCGTCGCATCTGGCCGCGATATCCGCGCGAGCGTCCTCAAGGCCGGCCATCACGCTCGGCGACGTCGAGCTCGCCGGCCTTTCTCGAGGCGGTTGGGCCGCGCTACGGCGTCTTCTGTGTCGGCTTCGAGAATGCATTCGGCCATCCGAAGCCGGAGGTCCTGCGCCGCTATGAGGAGCAGGGCATTGGCATCCTGCGCACGGACCGCGATGGCGCTATCGTCTTCGAGACGGACGGCGAGAAACTCTGGCTGCACACGTATGCAGGATCATGATAAGAGATACGAGGTGAAGGGAATGGAATTTGCAGAACTGAATCCGGCCCAGCGCAAGGCGGTGGAGGACCTGACGGACAACATCCTGCTGCTCGCGCCAGCTGGCACGGGCAAGACGAATACGCTGGCCTGCCGCATTGCCAATATCCTGGCAGAGGGCAGGGCCGAGCCGGAGGAGATCCTCTGCCTGACCTTCACCAACAAGGCCTGCCGCGAGATGAAGGAGCGCATCGTCCTGCGCGCGGGCGATTCCGGTCGGCGCGTGCTCGTCCGGACGTTCCACGGCTTCTGCTACGATGTCATCAAGACGGAGGCCAAGCGCCACTCCGACCTCTTCGCGGACTTCACAATCTTCGACGAGGCGGACTGTCTCGCCATCATCCGGGACCTTCTGTCGGAGGATTGGCCCGTCCGCTCGGTCCAGTCGCTGATCGCGCTCTTGAAGGAGGTGCGGACGCCTACGGCTTCCAGACGGATGACGCAGAGGCCGACTACAAGGCGGCCCTGCAGAAGCTCATGGACGAAGACCCTGCCGCGGTCCGGAAACTCGCCGTCACGGAGCACTACCAGTTCTACCGCCAGCTCTTCGAGTCCTGGCAGGTCTGGGGGCCGACGATTGCCGCGCGCTACGACGCGCGCCTGCACGACGTGCACGGCCTTGACTTCACGGACCTCATCGTGCAGGCGGAAGCGCTCTTCGCGCAGGAGGACATCGCGGTCAAGTGGGCACGCCGCTTCCTCTACATCAACATCGATGAGGTGCAGGACACGAGCGAGCTCGAGTACAGGATCCTCTCGCGCATCTTCGGCAGCAGCCGCCTGCTGCTCTGCGGCGATTACTTCCAGACCATCTACGAGTGGCGCGGTTCGCATCCAGAGGTCGTGCTGCGCGCCTATCAGCGGGACTGGCAGCCGCGGCGCATCGTGCTGACGGAGAACTACCGCTCGACGCAGGTCCTCTTGAGTGCTTCATACCGGTGGCTGCGCCGCAATTTCCCGGAGCGCGTCTCGGCGCTCTACCCCGACGGTATCCACGCGGTCAGCGCCGAACACGGTTTGCCCATCGTCCTCAAGGGCGCCGTGAGTTTCCCCGAAGAAGCGCAGTGGATCTACTACAAGATCCAGCAGCTGCCCATCCCGGACTATGGCCGCGTCTGCATCCTGACGCGCAGCAACCGCTACAATAAGGACCTCTCCCTGTACTTCCGCAACCTCGGCTGCCATCTGCCTGAGGAGGAAAGGTTGCCCTTTATGCTGCTCGATGAGATCAAGTTCTTCCGGCGGCAAGAGGTCAAGGATGTGCTGGCCTTCCTCCGCCTCGTCGTCAATCCGCACGATGCGGCGAGCTTCGTGCGCGTGCTCAACCGCTTCGGCAAGGGCATCGGGCCCGGCACGATACGCAAGATCTCGCAGGAAGCCTATCGCCGGGCGGGCATCCGCATCACGGACTACCTCGACGAAGATGCGCGGCGCACGGGCGACCCGTTTGCCGTGCTCTTGGAGGCGTTCGAGGCAGAAGACATCGTCGTCTTCGATGTCGAGGCGACGGGCGTCGACCCGACGCGCGACGAGATCATCCAGATCGCGGGTCTCAGGCTTGGCAAGGACGGGCAGGCCAAAGCGGAGTTCAAGCGCCTCTTGCGAGCCCGCCGCTCGGTCGGGGACAGCTATCGTGTCCACAAAATCAGCGACGCGACGCTGCAGCAGGAGGGTGAGGAGCCGGAGGATGTTCTGCGCGAATTCTGTGCCTTTGCTGAGGGGACCGTCATCGTCGGCCACAATGTCACGTACGACCTCAGTATTCTCGGCAGTGAGCTCGCGCGCCTCGGCCTGCCGCCGCTCTCGTACCGGCGCTATTACGACACGCTCGACATCTTCCGCCGCTTCTATCCGAACCTTCCCAACCACAAGCTCGAATACCTCGGGGAGTTCTGCAAGGTCTCGCATCGCTCCACGCACGATGCCATGGATGATGTCTGTGCGACGGCGGAGATTCTCACGTATGCCATCGAGAAGAACATCCGTCCGCATGCAGGCGAGCGGCGGGAATTCATGGCGAAATGGCAGGATGTCTTCGAGGGGCTCGCGAGCTGCGTCAGCGGCTTCCGGCGCGAGGCGGAGAGGATGCGCCCATGGCAGCTGCTCGCCAAGATCGTCGTAGACATCGGCATCGACGCGTATTACCGCAGGCGCGGCGAGGAACAGCGCATCGAGAACCTGCGCGACCTCTTCCGCCAGGCGCGCGCGATGGATGAGAAGGAGGTGCGCCCGCTCGATGCCCTGACGCGCTTCCTCAATTACGTGACGCTCTCTAACACGAACCTCGATGCCGTGACGAAGAAGCAGCAGATTCCCATCGTCACGATCCACCAGGCCAAGGCGCGGAGTTCGACTACGTCTTCGTCGCGGGCCTGCAGGAGGGGACGTTTCCGGGGCTGCAGGCGGAGAAGAACGAGAGCATGGCAGAGGAAGCGCGCCTCTTCTACGTGGCCATCACGCGGCCCAAGGTGCAGCTCTTCCTCTCCTGGTGCCAAACGCAGCACGGCCATTACACGCACATGAGCCGCTTCCTGCGCGACTTGCCGCGCGAATACGTGCAGAATGAGTGATTTGCTGGAATTATACTTCTTTTTTAACTACTATGTACATTACAGCGCGCTTATAGTATAATTTTTCTAGAAGGCTTTATGTGTAACATTGTAAGCTCTATGGGGATTCTCAAATGGAAAGGAATGATTTGTTTTGGCTGATATGAAACAGTATGTCGAAGATGTGCTCGCGAGCATCGAGCAGAAGGACCCGGAGCAGAAGATGTTCCACGATACGGTATCGGAAGTGTTCTCGAGCATCGTCCCGGTCCTCGAGGCGCATCCGGAGTATAAAGAAGCGAAGATCTTGGAGCGCATGGTTGAGCCAGAACGGACCGTCTCGTTCCGCGTCGCATGGCAGGATGACAAGGGCGAGGTCCAGATCAACCGCGGCTACCGCGTCCAGATGTCGAGCGCGATGGGCCCCTATAAAGGCGGCCTGCGCTTCCATCCGAGCGTCACGCTCGATATCCTGAAGTTCCTGGCCTTTGAGCAGGTCTACAAGAATGCCCTGACGGGGCTGCCAATCGGCGGCGCCAAGGGCGGCTCGGATTTCGACCCGCACGGCCGCAGTGACAATGAGGTCATGCACTTCTGCCAGAGCTTCATGACGGAGCTCTATCGCCACATCGGCCCGAATGTCGATGTGCCGGCCGGTGATATCGGTGTCGGCGGCCGCGAGATCGGCTACCTCTTCGGTCAGTACAAGCGCATCCGCGACCGCTACGATGCCGGTGTGCTGACGGGCAAGCGCGTCGATTACTGGGGCTCGCTGGCGCGCACGGAGCGACGGGCTACGGCCTCCTGTACTTCGTCAAGAACATGCTCGACAATAAGGCATCGACCTCAAGGATAAGGTCATCGTCGTCTCGGGCTCGGGCAATGTCGCGACGTATGCGATCGAGAAGGCGCAGGAGTTCGGCGCGAAGGTCGTCACGTGCTCCGATTCGAACGGCTACGTCTACGACCCGGATGGCATCGACCTTGCGGCTGTCAAGGAGATCAAGCAGGTGCGCCGCGGCCGCATCAAGGAGTACATCGAGAGGCATCCGCAGGCAGAGTACCATGAAGGCTGCCGCGGCGTCTGGACGGTCAAGTGCGATATCGCGCTGCCGTGCGCGACGCAGGGCGAGATTGACCTCGAGAGCGCCAAAGAGCTCGTCGCCAATGGCGTCATGGCCGTCGGCGAAGGCGCGAATATGCCGTCGTCTCTCGATGCCATCGCGTATTTCCAGCAGAACAAGGTCCTGTTTGCGCCGGCCAAGGCGGCAAACGCCGGTGGCGTAGCCGTCTCGGCCCTCGAGATGGCACAGAACTCGGAGCGCCTGCAGTGGACGTTCGAGGAAGTAGATGGCCGCCTCAAGGGCATCATGAAGAACATCTACGAGAGCGCCCGCAAGAACGCCGAGAAGTACGCGGAGCCCGATGACCTCGTCGCCGGTGCGAACATCACGGCCTTCGTGCGTGTCGCCGACGTCATGCTGGCCCAGGGACTCGTCTGATCGACGTTCTTCTCGGCATGACCGACAGCAGATAGACGAGACCGCCGCTCCATCTTTTGGTGGAGCGGCGTTCTTTTATGCTATAATTAAAGGGAAAATCTGGAAAGGAGCGGTGCTGGTGAAATTCGGTGAGTTCATGGCGGCTATCCGCAAGGGGGAATTGCCGCATGTATTTCTGCTGAGCGGAGAAGAGCCGTACTATATCGATAAGGCGAAGGAGGCGCTGCTCGGGAAGCTGTTCCCCGGTGGCGCAGGCATGGCCGATGCCCTACAGAAGGTCAGCGGCGACATGGCCATCGATGACCTGCTCGCGAGCATCGAAGCGGCGCCGTTCTTTGCCGACAAGAATGTCATCCTGATCGCGGGCACGAATCTCTTCCGCGAGAGCAAGGCGCCTGCTGACAGCAAAGCGGCCGAGGCGCTCGTGCGCCAGTTCGGCGACATGCCGCCCTACAGCTACCTGATCTTCGTCGCACCCTACAAGGCGGACAAGCGGCGCAAGATCTACAAGGCGCTGGCAAAAGAGGGACTCGTGCTCGAATCTGAGCCGCTGCGTGCCTGGAACATCCAGGACTGGCTGCAGGGCAAGCTACAGTCCATCCACAAGCAGATGGACCGCGATGCCTACGCTTACTTTGCAGGGGCGGTCAGCATGATGCAGCAGATCTCGCTCTCCTACCTCGACAAGGAGTTTGACAAGCTCGCGCTGTTCAGCAAGGCGCCGCGCATCACGAAGGCAGAGCTTATCGCGGTTTTCTCGGGCCTGCCCGAGGTTTCGGTCTTTGCCCTGCTCGACGCCATCAGCGCGCGCGACGGCAAGAAGGCCTTGATGCTCCTGCGCCGCCAGCTGGCGGATGGCACGTACTTCACCGTGCTGCTGGCACTCCTGACGCGCATGTGCGCCAGCTCTGGCAGGCCAAGGTGCTCATGGCGAAGGGCGTGCGCGGCAGGCTCTCGCCAAGCCGCTGGAGCTCAACCCGTTCATCGCTGAGAAGCTCGGACGGGCGGCCGCCTCCTTCAAGGAGCCCGTGCTGAAGCGCGCGATGCTCTTGCTCATCGATGCGACTACCTCTTGAAGACAGGGCAGGCGGGCAATGAGCTCTTGGAAGAAGCCGTCATCACGCTCTGCAAGAACTGAAAAAACGCCATGAACTGCTATGGTCAGTCATGCGTTTTTCTGTACTCTGTTATTCTTTTTTCTGCGGGAACGGCGCGAAGATGGTGCAGATGGCGGCGAGCGGCAGCGTCAGCGAGGAGATCAGCAGGGCCGGCGTCAGGCCAATCTGGTCGCCGAGTGCGGCGGTGATGGCCGTGCCGAGGCTGCCGAGACCGAAGGAGAAGCCGAGCATCATGCCGGAGGCCATGCCCTCGCTGCCCGGCATTGCGCGCTGGCCCAGACGAGGGAGCTCGGCTGCGGAGCGAGCAGCAGGCTCCTGTGAGGAAGAGCGCGACGAGCGACAGTGCTCCGTGCCCGGGTGCAGGTAGAAGTAGACCGTCGGGAAGATTGCGAGGGCCAGCGAGACGATGATGATGCGCTTGTGGGCGATGCGGTCGCGAGGTAGCCGCCAATCAGGCCGCCGATGGTGCAGCCGACGAGGAAGAGCGTCAAGAGCGTGCCCGACAGGATGCCCGAATAGCCGTGGCTGACGAGCAGCAGCGGCAGCAGCGTCGACATCGAGACGTGCGTGCAGCAGCGCAGGCCCATCGCGATGTTGAGGCGCAGGATGGCGGCGTTGTGGAAGACCTCGCGCAGGTGGAAGACCTTGCCCTTGGCCTGCTCCGCAACCGTCGAGAACTCCGTCAGGCCGCTTCTGAGGCAGATGAAGCGAAGAGGAAGCCGGGGACCATGAGCATGGCAGTTCCGTCATGGAGAAGCGGTCGAGGAAGGCGATGACGATGATTGGCGCGAGCGCATAGCCGAGGTTGCCGCCGGCGATGTAGTAGGACATCGAGCGGCCCTGGCGCTCCGACGGCGCTGTCTTGGCGACGAGCGTCGAGCCGAGCGGATGGAAGGCCGAGACCGAGAGGCCTGTGAAGGCGATGATGATGAAGAGCATGAACTTCGTCGAGATCAGGCCAATCGAGCAGATGCAGATGGCGCCGAACGGGATGACCGGTATCAGGATGCGGCTGAGATTGCGGCGGTCCATGACGTAGCCGAAGATGGGCTGCATCATGTTGCTCGTGATGGACAGGACCATGACGAGCAGACCGCTGACCGTCAGGGAGATGCCGAGCTTCGGATGATGATCGGCAGCAGGATCGGCAGGAAATTACAGTAGAAATCGTTGAGGAAGTGGCCTGTGCTCAAGAGCCAGGTGCCGTCTTTTTTCATGAAGGTCCCTCCTTATCGGGATTGGCCCATCGCCGCAAGCAGGCGCTTGACGGGCAGCAGGCGCAGGATGAGGCAGCAGATCAGGAATTCCGGGATGAGGTACGTCGCATTGAAGGCGAGCGAGTAGACGAGCGGATTCATGCCTTCCGGTGCGTACGAGGCGAAGAAGACGACGCCGGAGATGACATGGCAGAGGAAGCGCGCGAGGAACGCGAGCGCCGTGCCGCGGTAGAGATGGCCGCGCCAGAGCCCGGCGAGGCCCATAGCCATGTACGGCAGCGGGTAGTCGAAGAGGACCTGCACGGGATGCACGATGAACGGTCCTGGATGATGTTGATGAGCCCGTAGAGGAAACCCGCGAGCGCGCCGATGCCCGGCCCGTAGCGGTACGAGAGCAGGAGCAGCGGGACCATGGCGCCGAGCGTGACGCTGCCGCCCTGTGGCATGTGGAAGATGCGGATCTGATGGAGCACGATGGTCAGCGCGAGCATCAGGGCGATGTCGATGAGCGTGCGCGTCGTCAGCTTGATGTGACGGGTGTAGAGTCCGCCGAGGATCACGGCGAGCGTGCCGAACATGGCAAAGCCCGCTGTCGGCGAGGCGAGGAGTTCAGACATGGAAACACTTCTTTCTATAATATCATGAGAGATTGTTTACAACGACTCTCATTGTAACAAAGGTTACTGTGAATTACAAGGCGTTGTGTTACGCTACAGAGAGTGAAAGAGGAGGATGCGAAATGGGAAAATGGGCCGTTATTTATTCGTCGGTTACAGGCAATACGAGAACAATTGCCGAAGCAATCGCAGAGCAGGCGGGAGACGCAGATGTCTTCCGCGTACAGGATGCGCCGGAGGACCTCTCGGGCTATGAGGTGGTGGCGCTGGGCTACTGGCTCCGCCTCGGACAGCCGGACCCACTGATGCTCAAGTACCTGCCGAAAGTCCACGATGCGCAGGTCGTCTTCTTCCAGACGCATGGCACGGCGCCGACGAGCGAGCACGCCATCACGAGCTTTGCGCGCGCTGGCTACAACCTCGGACCGGGCTGCACGATTCTCGGCACCTTCGGCTGCCGCGGCAAGATCAACCCTGCGATGCTCGCTAAGCGCAAGAATGCAGGCCCCGACGACCCGCACGGCGGCCCCAAGAGCATGGAGCGCTGGAAGCTCGCTTCCACGCACCCCGACGCGCAGGACATTGCCGATGCCAAGGACCTCGTCGACCGCATGAAGCACAAGATGGTCATGCGCGACCGCTTCCTGGCCAAGAAGGCGCCAAACTGGCGGCATTGAGCCATAAAAAGAATGATGATCGTAAAAAGCGGATGATTGCACGGGAGGATATATTCATGCAATTGTCCGCTTTTTTAGATAAGGATATTTTCTGAATAAAATCATTCTTTGTGCTGTTGTTGCATCCTTGGTGGTGATGTGATAAAATAGAACGCAAATTCTATTAATTAAAACATATTGGTTTGTCTGTATGTTCTGATGGAAAAGAGGTGCTTGATCGAGCATGGATTTCACGAATGTATCGGAGGATGTGCTCAATCTCATGCCGGGGGCTGTTGTCTTGTTTCACGCAGATGAAAGCATTTGTTGTGTCAATGAAGCGATGTGGAAGCTGTACGATTGTCAGTCGAAACAGGAGTTCCTCAATCTGACAGGATCATCGTTTCGTGGATGGTCATGCCAGAGGATTGCCAATCCATCGGCATGATGGTGGAGAAATCCGTACATCAGAGTGGTTCGGTGACAGAGGAGCGGTTGGCCAACTATTCCTACCTTTTCTTCTGCATCCGCACGAAGATAGGACGGATTCGCCATGTCGAGGGATCGATACGCCGTGTCTGCTTCCACGGCAAGTGGCTATGGTCACTGCTGCTCGTCGATGCCCATGTGCGGTTCCGTGCAGTGGAGCATGATGCGTTGACAAACCTCATGGGCAGGCATCTCTTCTTTTCCAAGGCGTCTGAGCGTGAGGCGGCTGATCGCGCCGAAGGAATTTTTGGCAGAGATGCGCTGGCGTACTTCAATCTGACGAACTTCAAGCATTATAACGCGATGTACGGCGCAGAGCGGGGCGATGATTGCCTGCGAAGGATTGCGGCTGTCCTGCGAGAAGGCTTCCCTGATTCGCTCTTGGCCCGCATGTCGGCCGATATTTTCTTGGCCTTGATACCGGCAGACGATGCGCAGAGCCGCATCGAGAAGGTTGTGCAGAAAGTCAACGGTCTTCTCGCAGGAGAACATACCTATCTGCATGCGGGTATCCGCTACTTCTCTGCGCAGGAAAATGTATCAATCAGTATGGCTTGTGACCAGGCAAAGGCGGCCTGTGATTCCATCAAGAGAGAGCGAGGCCGTGCGTATTGCATATTCTCTGAGCACCTCCGACAGGAATTGGCGGTCCGCGCGTATGTCATCGCTCATATTGATGAAGCCGTCGAGAACGGTTATATCGAGATATACTATCAGCCAGTCGTGCGCACATTGACGGGGAATCTCGCAGGCATAGAGGCATTGGCGCGCTGGCATGATCCGGTCTACGGATTCCTTCGCCCCAACCAATTCATCCCGGTGCTCGAGGAGGAGCGCCTGATTGACAAGCTTGACCGCTATGTCATACGGGAATGCGGGCGACAGCTCCGCAGGCAGATGGATGCGCATCAGCATCGTGCCGATTTCATTCAATGTATCGCGCATGGACTTCCAACTCATGGATGTCCTTTCTGAGATCGAGTCCGTCGTCCGCGAGAATGGTCTGCCGCGTGATTGCCTGCGCATCGAGATCACGGAGACGGCCATGGTGCAGGATCGCAATAGAACCTTGGAGATGATTGATCGCTTCCGCGGCAATGGCTATCCGGTCTGGCTCGATGATTTTGGCAGTGGCTACTCTTCGCTGAATGTGCTCAAGGATTATCATTTCGATGAGCTCAAGATTGACATGGAGTTCCTGCGTGTATTCAATGACACGAGCCGCAAGATCATCACATCTGTCGTCATGATGGCTAAGGCCATCGGCATCCACACGCTGGCAGAAGGGGTCGAGACGCGCGAACAGGTGGAATTCCTTCGCAGCATCGGCTGTGAGAAATTGCAGGGCTATTATTATGGACGACCTATGCCGTATGACGAATTGGTGGCACATTGCCGGGAGCGGCATCTGTGTGCCGAGACGCGCCAGGAAGAACGCATCTATGGAGAAGCAGGGCTCTTCAATGTCATCCGGGTCTCACCGGTGGCGCTCTTCCTGGATGATGGCAAGGCGTTATACATGGCTTATGAGAATGATGCGTATCAGAAAGTCATGACGGCCGTGGGCATCTCGAGTCGTCGCGCGGTCAATCAAGTCATCTGTTCGCTGGATGATGTGCGGCGGCATAAGATGCGTGCCTATGCTGACCGCGTGACACGTAACCGCCCCTGCAAGGTATCGGAGACGTTCTTGCTGGATGGCAGGCGCCTGCGCGTCCGCGCCAAGACGCTGGCCGGCCTGCCGGGGTTCCACATCCACATGGCAGAGATCGTAGATCTCACACGCGATGCAGATTCTATTTGAAGGACAAGAGAGGCACAAAAAAACTTCCCATTCCGGGAAGTTTTTTGTGCCTTATTCAGCTGTCTCTCTTGGGTAGGCATTCTTTTCGCCATTCTCGCGTTTGCGCGTGAGGTAGGCGTCCATGGCCTTGGCGACGTGCTTGGCGTCTTTGACGACTTCGACGACGTTGGCCGGGCCGAGGACGACGTCGCCGCCGGAGAAGACACCTTCGCGCGTCGTGGCGCCGTTCTCGTCGACTTCGACGAGGCCGCGGTTGTCGACTTCGAGGCCTGTCGTCGTGCGGACAATCTTGTCCTTCGGGGCCTGGCTGACGGCAATGATCGTGCTGTCGGCTGGATAGAGCTGTGGCTCGTCTTCGCTGAGCAGGTTGCCCTCTTCGTCGAAATGGCGCTCGTAGAGCATCGGACCGTCCTTCGTGATGGCGGCAACGCCCTTGCAGAGGTCGAATTCGACGCCGTCGGCCTGTGCGTATTCGTACTCGCGGATGCTCGCGCGGACTTCGTTGCGGCGCGCGTAGACGGTGACGAAACGGCTGCCCTTGCGGATGGCCGTGCGGGCGGCGTCCATTGCCGAATTGCCCGAGCCGATGACCGCGACGCGGTCGCCGAGGTGATAGACGTCCGGATTCTGCAGGTAGTCGACGGCGTAATGGCAGTTGCCGAGGCTCTCGCCACGCACGCCGAGGCGCGCGGACGCCAGACGCCGGAGCCGATGAAGACGGCGTCATAGCCGTCTTGAAACAGGGTGTCGAGCGTCAGGATGCTGCCGATGGTCGTGTTCGGGCGGATATGGATGCCGAGCTCGACGAGCTTCTCCTGGTAGCGGTCGAGGATCTCGAGCGGCAGGCGGAAGGACGGGATGCCATAGCGCATCATGCCGCCGAGCTTGCCCTTGCGCTCAAAGATGGTCACGTCGTAGCCGAGCTGGGCAAGCTTGACACTGACCGTGATACCGGCCGGCCCCGAACCGATGACTGCGACGTTCTGTCCCTTGGGCGGTTCGTGCTCCATGATGACCTTGTCGAGGTAGATGTCGGAGATATAGTGTTCAATACTCGAAATCTGGACGGGAGCACCCTTGCGGCCCTGGATGCAGTTGCCCTCGCATTGCTTTTCGTGGTCGCAGACGAGCGAGCAGACGATGCTCATCGGGTTGTTGATGAAGAGCATCTCGCCTGCTTCGTTGATCTTGCCGTCGAGAAAGAGGCGAATCATCTCGGGAATGTTCGTCTGAGCCGGGCAGCCTTTGAGACGGCACAGCGGCTTCTTGCACTGGAGGCAACGGCGTGCCTCATTGATGACATGGATGGCCATGTACTATCACCTGTTCCTTCCCTTTGTTCCCCGATAAATCGTGGGAGAAAATATGTACTTCTTTTATTGTAACCGAAAGTCTTTGGACAGACAAGTTTTAGCTAAATTCATAAGATTGCATCATTACAAAATATTAAATGGAGATGCATTGACAATAAATGAGGGTAATGCTATGATAGACAAGGTAATGCGCATCATGCAAGATATCTGTTCCTATCGTGTATGACGCATGGCAAGACAACGGAAGGGCAGCCGGGTCAGCCAACCGGCCGCCCTTCTTCCATGTTCCGCACCAGGGGGGTTGTGGAGCATGAAAGAAAGGGGACGATCCATCTGTGTTAGAAGGAATCTGTATTGCGGTGGCCCTTGTCGGTCTCATGTATTTTGCTTACCGCGGCTGGTCGATCATCCTGATCGCACCAATTTTTGCAGGTGTCGCAGCGCTTGCGAGTATCTTCGGTGTCCTGCCGACGTACAGTGAGCTCTATATGACACGCATGGCTGAGTATACGAAGTCGTATTACCCAATCTTCTTGTTTGGCGCTGTCTTTGCGCGCCTGATGGAGAAGGGCGGACTTGCTTCTTCGGTCGCAGCGAAGATCGTCGATGTGCTCGGCGAGAAACGCGCTGTGCTGGCGGTCCTGCTGGGCTGCGGCGCACTGACGTACGGCGGTCTTTCCGTCTTCGTCGTCGCCTTCGTCATGTATCCGTTCGGCGCAGTCGTCTTCCGCAAGGCCGATATCCCGAAGCGCCTGCTGCCAGCGACGCTCTGGGTCGGTATCTTTTCCTTCGCAATGGTTGCCCTGCCTGGCACGCCGCAGATCCAGAACATCATCCGTCCTCGTATTTCTCGACGAGCACGTGGTCGGCTCCTATCATCGGTCTCTTCGCCTCTTTCCTGTTCCTGCTGATCGGCTGGGGCTGGGTGACGCGCCGCGCAAAGATCCTCAAGGCGCGCGGCGAGGGCTATGGCCGTCACTTCGAGGGGGGCCCGCACCACAAGCCGAGCCCGAAAATCCACATCCCGTGGTACTGGGCGCTGCTGCCGCTCGTCATGGTCATCGTGATCAACATCATCCTCTCGAACCCGTTCAAGTGGGAATGGGGCTTCCATTGGGATCCTGAGGCACTCTCGGCGTTCCTGCCGCTCAAGCTCAGTCTGCTGGCGGCGAATGTCGGCAAGGTATCGGCCATCTGGTCCATCACGGTCGCTCTGATCCTCAGCAGCTTTGCAGCTGCGTTCATTGGCCGCAAGCGTTTCATCGTCATGGATGGCTTCCTGGCACCAATCAACTACGCAGCCATCTCCTCGGCGACGGCTGTCCTGAACGTCGCTTCGGGCTATGCATTTGGCTGCGTTATCACGAGCCTGCCGGGCTTCGTGCCGGTCACGCAGGCACTCATTGGCATTGCGGATTCGTTTGGTCCGCTGCTCTCGGCCGTCATCACGACGAACATCATGGCCGGTATCACGGGTTCGGCTTCGGGCGGCCTGACCATCGCGCTCTCGATGCTCGGTGATCAGTGGGGTGCCATGGCACAGGCTGCAGGCATCCCGCTCGAGGTCCTGCACCGCATCGTCGCCATCGCTTCGGTCGGCATCGACCCGGTCCCGCACTGCGGCGCGCTCGTCACGCTGCTCGCCATCTGCGGCCTCACGCATCACGATTCCTACTTCGACATCGCGGTCATCATGGCCTCAAGTTCTTCGTCCCGTTCCTCTGCATCCTGTTCTACATGGTCACAGGGCTTGCCTGAGGCGGGGAAACAGCATACAATAGAGACAGGCATGCGCATGTGTGCCTGTTTTTTCTCGCCTTTTTTGGCGATAACATGACAGACGGATTGGAGGACTCTATTCATGCATTTACGCGGGAATCTCATGCTCCTGCTCGCTGCGTTCATCTGGGGCACGACGTTCGTTGCGCAGATGGTCGGCATGGACGGCCTTGGGCCGTTCACCTATGCCGCAGCACGCTATATCTTAGGTTTCCTGTTCCTCGTGGGGCTCTGGTACGCCTGGCGCGGGCAGCGCGAGGGGGCAAAGCGCGCGGGCACGTATCGCGCGGCTGGAAGGCCGGCCTTGGCGCCGGCTGCATCATGCTGATGGCGACGTCGCTGCAGCAGGTGGCCATGCTCTACACAACGGCCGGCAAGACGGCTTCATCACGGCGCTCTACATCATCTTCGTGCCGCTTGGCGCCGTGCTGCTCGGCAAGCGCATCCATCTGGAGAATTGGATCGGTGCGGCCCTCGCGCTTGCGGGTCTCTACTTCCTGTCCATCCGCGGCGCGGTCTCTCTTAGCTTTGGCGATGGGCTCGTCTTCATCAGTGCTCTGTTCTGGACTGGCCACATCCTCTTCATCGACCGCTTCGCGAGCCTTGTCGATCCGATCGAGCTCTCGCTCACGCAGGTCGGCGTCTGTGCGGCGGGAAGCCTCATCGCGGCGCTCGGCTTCGAGACGGTGGCCGTGCAGCCGATACTCGACGCTTGGTTTGCCATCTTCTACGGCGGCGTCATGTCGGCCGGCGTGGCCTTCACGCTGCAGATCCTAGGGCAGAAGTACGCAGAGCCGGGGCAGGCGGCCATCATCATGAGCTTCGAGGCCGTCTTCGGCGCGCTCTCGAGCTGGCTCTTGCTCGGTGAGCACATGTCTGCCATTCAAGTCCTCGGCTGCGCCTTGATGCTCTCGGGCATGATCGTGACGCAGGTACGGCCCCTCTTAGAAGATAGGCGGCGTGCATCTTGAAAAACAGGATGCTTCATTGTATAATCGTATACATTAGCAGATATGCCTGCTTGGAATCATTGTAATGCGATAGATGTATGAATGAGTTGACGATAAGGAAGTGTTTTACTTGAAACTCGATAGCCTGAAGATTGTCCTGGCCTGCCTGGCCGTACTCCTCTTCCATTGATCCGCTATAGAGAATCGCAAGGGAGCAGAGCCGCACACGTGGCCCTGCTCTTTTCGATGAGAACGCCCTATATTTTCGCGCTGGGGCAGGAAATCGTTTTTGAGATGGCGAAATAATTCCCAGAGATTTTGATTCGAGAGGGGTAAGAGCGCATGGCAGCAGAAGAAACGTTAATCATAAAGCCAAAAGTGAAGATCAAAGTATTCGGTGTGGGCGGCGGTGGCAACAGCGTCCTGATGCGCATGGGCCGTCATAAAGACCTCGACATCGATCTGATTGCCATCAACACCGATGCCAAACAGCTCTCGCGCGTGGCAGAAGAGGGCGTCGAGACGCTGCAGATCGGCGAGGACCTGACGAAGGGCCGCGGCACGGGCGGCAACATCGCGCTCGGCGAGAAGGCGGCCCTCGATGCGGCAGACAAGATCCGCGAGTCGATGTCCGGCGCTGACCTCGTCTTTGTCACGGCCGGCCTCGGCGGCGGCACGGCACGGGCGCAGCGCCTGTCGTCGCCAAGATTGCGCGCGACCTCGGGACGCTCTCAGTCGGCGTCGTCACGCTGCCGTTCAGCTTCGAGGGCAGCCGCAAGAAGCGCCTTGCCAATGAGGGGCTCGCGAAGATGCAGGCGCAGATGGATGCGCTGATCCTCGTGGCCAACGATAACCTCATGAAGCTGCCGGAGAACCGCCACATGACGCTCGTCAAGGCCTTCTCGTGTGCCGATGGTATCCTGCAGCAGGCCATCAACTGTGTGGCAGAGCTCATCCTGACGACGGGCGTCATCAACGTCGACTTTGCGGATGTCACGACGATCTTCCGCCAGAGTGCGTCAAGCGATGCGCTGCTCGGCATCGGCCGCAGTTCGCGTAGCGCGGTTGAGGCCGTCAAGCAGGCGGTCGACAGCCCGCTGATCAGCAAGAGCCTTGAGGGCGCGCGTGGCATCATACTGAACCTGACGGGCGACAAGACGCTGAGCCTCTACGATGTCGATGAGGCGACGCGCTACATCTACGAGCATACAGACCCCGAGGTCAACATCATCCTCGGCACGGTCATCGACAACTCGCTTGGCGGCGATGTGCGCGCGACAATCATCGCGACCGACTTCACGGACGGCGTCATGGTCAAGGATTCACCTGCGCCGGCAAGGGCCGAGCAGGCTCCTCAGGCGAGCCAGCCGTCAGCGAAGCCAGCTGCAGCTGCACCGAAGCGCAATGCGTTCACGCTCGAGCCGCCGCGCTTTATGCAGCAGCCGGCCCAGCAGAGAACGGAAAAAACGGAGGCAAAGGGTGCCTTTGCTTTCCCCGCATTCCGCCTGACACCTGATGACAAGGAACAGAAGTAATAGAGAAAACAGAAGGAATAGAGAAATAGAAAGGAACAGATATCTTGAGTAAATTAGGTCGTTTTTCCCGCACGGAACTGCTGCTCGGCGAGGCGGGCATGGAGAAGCTGGCGAAGAGCACGGTGGCCATCTTTGGCGTTGGCGGCGTCGGTTCCTTCGTAGCAGAGGGACTCGCGCGCGCCGGTGTCGGCCATCTCGTCCTCATCGACAATGACCTCATCTGCTTGACGAACATCAACCGCCAGATCCATGCGACCTCGAAGACCGTCGGCAAGAAGAAGACGGAGACGATGAAAGAGCGTATCCTCGACATCAACCCGAAGGCAGTCGTCGACACGATTGAAGATTTCTACCTGCCCGATCAGGCAGACCGCTTCTTCACGATGCACTACGACTACGTCGTGGACGCCATCGACACGGTGACGGGCAAGATTGACCTCGTCCTGCAGTGCCGCGACCGCCACATCCCAATCATCTGCAGCATGGGCGCCGGCAACAAGCTGGACCCGACGAAGTTCGAGGTCGCGGACATCTACAAGACGAGCGTGGACCCCTTGGCCCGCGTCATGCGCAAGAAGCTCAAGGAGAACCGCGTCAAGAAGCTCAAGGTCGTCTATTCTAAGGAAAAGCCCCTGCGCGTCCGCCAGAGCGGCTGTGGCAAGAATTGCATCTGCCACCAGGCAGCGCGCGCAACTGCGATATGCGCCGCGCCGTGCCGGGCAGCATCTCTTTCGTGCCGTCGGTCGTCGGGCTCATCATCGCAGGTGAAGTCGTGCGCGACCTTACAGGGGCGAAAGTGGAGGTTTCGGCATGAATATTTCCGTACTTGGCTGTGGCCGCTGGGGCTCCTTCCATGCCTGGTATGCCAATCACATCGGCCACATGGTGACGCTCTGGGGCCGCAAGGGCTCCGGGCACCTCGCTGCCCTGATGGAGCAGCGCAAGAATGAATACCTGACGCTGCCAGAGTCCGTGAAGCTGACGGATGACCTCAAGGAGGCCGTCTCGACGGCAGATATCGTCGTCATCTCGATCAGTTCGCAGCAGCTGCGCGCCTTCTGCGGGGACCTTGCTGCACTTGGGATCGACCTCTCGAGCAAGCGCTTCGTGCTCTGCATGAAGGGGCTCGAGATCGGCACGGGTAAGCGCCTGACGACGGTCTTCTACGAGGAGCTCGGCTCGGCGATGCGCGTGGCAGTCTGGGTCGGACCGGGGCACGTGCAGGACTTCGTGCGCGGCATCCCGAACTGCATGGTCATCGCGGCGCGCGAGATGAAGCTCACGCGCGAGCTCGTCGATACGTTCTCGAGTCCCCTGATTCGCTTCTACTACGGAGAGGACCTGCTGGGCACGGAGATCGGCGCGGCCTCGAAGAACGTCATCGGCCTGGCTGCGGGCATGCTCGATGGCTTCGGCTATAGCAGCCTCAAGGGCGCGCTGATGGCCCGCGGCACGCACGAGCTCTCGCGCCTCATCGAGGCGATGGGCGGTGACCGCATGACGGTCTACGGCCTCTCGCATCTCGGGGATTATGAGGCGACGCTCTTCTCGCCGCACAGCAATAACCGCCGCTTCGGCGAAGATCTCATCACGGGCAAGCCTTTCGCGAAGCTGGCGGAAGGCGTCTACACGGTAGAGGCTCTCATGGACCTCTCGCGCGAGTTCCACGTCGAATTGCCGATCTGCGCGACGGTCTACGCCATCATCCACAACCACAAGGACCCGAAGGAGCAGCTCACACAGCTCTTCCTGCGCGCAACGAAGTCGGAATGACGGCAGGAAAGCAAAAATAGTTGATACAGCATAATATTTTTAATTTCTTTGGGGAAATCTTAAGCTTGCGGGTGTATGCTCGCGGTATGAGATAAAAGAGCGTTCCGAGAGGAACAGAGGAGGAAATAAGATGAGAAGACACATTTCCAAGTTGTTCATGGCCTGCCTGATGGCCATGACGCTCATGGTCGTCTCGGCAGCCAGCGCCTTTGCGGCGGGCACGGGGATGGACTGGAGCGGTGACAGCAAGATCACGGTACAGGGCACGGGCGTGGCCCCGACGTATGCCGTCAATGCCATCCAGGCGCGCATGCTCGCCCGCCGCGCTGCCGTCGTGGACGCTTACCGCCAGCTCGCTGAGCTGGTCAAGGGCGTCAACGTCGACTCGGAGACGACGGTCGAGAACATGATGGTGACGAGCGATGTCACGAAGACGAAGGTCACGGCCCTCATTCAGGGTGCGCGCATCGTCTCAGAGCAGGCAATCGATGGCGGCGGCTATGCGGTCACGATGGAGATGTCTGTCTTCGGTGCTTCGAACTCCCTCGCCACGGCTGTCCTGCCGACGAACACGGTACCGACGAGTTTCCCGGCTCCGGATGCATCGTCCCAGCCAGCACGCCGTCTTCCGTGCAGGTCAACGTGCAGGTGATGCCGGCACGATGACGCAGCAGCCGACGACGACGCTGCCGTCTGTCACGGTGCCGTCGCATCAGGCTCTTCTGCAGCTGCTGCCCCGGCCGGTCAGGCCATCGGCGGCTACACGGGTCTGATCGTGGACTGCCGCGGTCTTGGCCTCAAGCCGGTCATGTCCCCGGTCATCAAGAACGCCAATGGTGAGCCAATCTACGGCTACAAGAACCTCGACTCCGCTACGGTCATCGCGAACGGCATGGCCAGCTACACGACGGATCTCTCGAAGGCGACCCGCGCTGGCACGAACCCGCTCGTCGTCAAGGCCGTCGGCCTCGACAACCACAACGGCAACCCCATCCTCTCGGTCGCTGACGCTAATCGCGTCCTCATCGAGAACGGTGCTACGGGCTTCCTTGACCGCACGAATGTTGTCTTTGTCCGCTGATACACCAGACTATCATCAGCCTCATTACGGGGCCTGATTTTTTTATATATCCATATTGACGATATAGACCTGTTGTGATAAAATAAAATATTTTACTTTTTTGAACGTTTATGGTACAATATTCTTGTGAATGCGTTGATACTGGTGGTTGGCTCGTTGTAGAGGAGGGGTGCTCTTGTTACAGATAGGAGATAAGGTCGTCTATCCGATGCATGGTGCCGGTGTGATCTCTGGCATCGAGAATTGTGAGGTCCTCGGAGAGGGCAAGTCCTACTATGTCCTCGAGATGCCGTTGGGCAACATGAAAGTCATGATCCCGACAGACAATGCCGACAACGTCGGCCTGCGGGATGTCATCCCGGAGCAGAAGGTAAACGAGGTGCGCGAGGTGCTCGAGAAAGAGCCCGAGAAGCCGAAGGGAAGCTGGAATAAGCGCTTCCATGCTAACCTCGACCGCATGAAGAGCGGTGACATCTGCGATGTGGCCGCCGTGGCGCGCAACTTGATCCTGCAGGACCGCCGCCGCCATATCTCGTCGGGCGAACGCCGCTTGCTGGACCTTGCGAAGCAGATCCTCGTGAGCGAGCTCGTCTACGCCTGCAATAAGACGCCGAAGGAGATCGAGAACTGGCTCACCACGGTCCTCTCGGCGAATGCGTTTGCGCATTGAACATAAGAACCCGGCTTTTGACAAGTCCAAGCAGAGTAGAGTATACTGATTCTGTTCGGACTTTTCTTTTTGTTTTTATCTATCTAAGGAGGTGAACGTATGCTTGATCGTGTCTTGCGTTTCTTTATCACATTGTTCCTGCGATTGCCGGCGGTGCACTGCTGGACCTTGCGAGCCCCGTGCTGACGATGTATGTCGGCACGGAGATCCTCAAGATGGAGATGGGCATCGTCCGCATCACCATGGGCAGCCTGATCTGCATCCTACTCGGAGCAGTTCTCGGCGGTCTCATCGGTTTTCTGGCTTCCCCGTACTTCATTCGCTGCCTTAAGCGGTTCTCCGCATGGGTGGAGCAACAGCTCGGCAAGATGCCGATCCACGACGTCATCGCGGGTGCCATCGGTCTTGCCATCGGACTCATAATCGCCAATCTTCTCGGCTATTCATTTGCGAAGATCCCTGTTGTCGGAGATTACATCCCCGTCATCTTCAGCATTGTCTTCGGTTATCTCGGCATCACCATCACAATCAAGAAGCGCCAGGAGCTCACGGGGCTCTTTGACTTCGTGCCGCGCTTCATGAAGGAGTTCGCAAAGATGAAGGAGATGCGCACGGGCGCTTCGCAGGCGCCTGCAGGCGCTGCGGCAGTGGCACCGAAGGAGGACAAGGCCTACAAGCTGCTTGATACGAGCGTCATCATCGATGGCCGCATTGCCGACATCTGCGATACGGGATTCATCGAGGGGACGCTGCTCATACCGGTCTTCGTGCTCGAGGAACTCCAGCACATTGCGGATTCTTCTGACGTGCTCAAGCGCACGCGCGGCCGCCGCGGGCTCGATATCCTGCAGCGCATCCGCCAGACCACGAAGGTCAAGGTCGAGATCACGAATGTCGACTTTGACGACATCGCGGAGGTCGACTCGAAACTCGTGCGCCTCGGCCAGCAGGTCGGCGGCAAGATCATCACGAATGACTACAACCTCAACAAGGTCGCACAGCTGCGCGGCGTGGAGGTTCTCAACATCAACGAGCTTTCAAACGCCGTCAAGCCCGTCGTCATCCCCGGGGAGAGATGCACGTGACGATCGTCAAGGCAGGCAAGGAGCCCGGACAGGGCGTCGCCTACCTCGACGACGGCACGATGATCGTCGTCGAGAACGGCTACCATCACATGAATGAATCCATCACCGTCGAGGTCACGTCTGCTCTGCAGACGGCGGCTGGCCGCATGATCTTCGCGAAGCCGGCGCGCTGAGGCGTCGTCGCGCGAGAAGAGAAAGAGAGGCTAACTTGGTCAGTGTTATCCTGCCCGCAGCAGGGCGCGGCAAGCGCATGAAGGCGGGCATCAACAAGGTATTCCTGGAGCTCCTGGGCGAGCCTATCCTGTGCCATACGCTGCGGGCGTTTGCCGCGCTGCCGGAGGTGCAGGAGCTCATCGTCGTGACGGGCAGGGAAGAGGTCGGGCCGCTTCGCCGTCTCTTGGCCGATACAACCGGCATCGGCCCGGTCGAGGCCATCAAGGTCGTCGAGGGCGGCAGTGAGCGCCAGTATTCTGTCTGGAACGGCCTCAAGCGTCTTCAGAAGAGAGCGACGTCGTGCTCGTCCATGATGCGGCGCGTCCGCTCGTCTCGCGCGCGACAATCGAAACCGTCATCGAGGCGGCCCGGCAGCACGGTGCGGCGATTGCCGCCGTGCCGGAGAAGAACACGGTCAAGGTCGTCGAGGACGGCATCGTCACGGCGACGCCGGACCGCGCGAAGCTCTGGGCCGTGCAGACGCCGCAGGGCTTCTCGAGGAGCCTGCTCGTGGCCGCCAATGAGAAGGCAGAGGCGGACGGCTTCCTCGGCACGGATGACGCGAGCCTCGTGGAGCGCTGCGGCGCGAAGGTCCATGTCGTCATGGACTCGTATGAGAACATCAAGGTCACGACGCCGGAAGACCTCGTTGTGGCCGAGGCGCTGCTCCAGAAGCGCAAAGATTGAAGATGTCAAGAGAGGATGAATTGTATGACGCGTTTTGGCATGGGTTACGATGTGCACCGGCTGGTCGAGGGGCGCAAGCTCATCATCGGCGGTGTCGAGATACCGCATGTGCTCGGGCTGCTCGGCCATTCGGATGCGGATGTGCTGCTGCATGCCATCTCCGATGCGCTGCTCGGTGCAGCGGCGCTCGGCGACATCGGCCGCCATTTCCCCGACACCGACCCACGCTATGAAGGGGCGGACAGCATGAAGCTGCTCGCAGAGGTGCGCCGCCTGCTCGCGGCGAAGGGCTACCGCATCGGCAACGTCGATGCGACGATCGTCGCCCAGAAGCCAAAGATGAAGGACTTTATCCCGAAGATGAACGAGAACATCGCAGCCGTCTTGGGCGTCTCGCTCGATGACGTCAACGTCAAGGCGACGACGGAGGAGAAGCTCGGCTTCACGGGCGCAGAGCAGGGAATCTCGGCCTATGCGGTTGCAGGAATCGAGAAGCTGTGATAGAATGAATCCCGTATACGAAAAGGCGTAGAGCGGGAGAAGTAAGGCGGCGCGCTTCATGCAGAGAGGCCCCCAGATGCTGTGAGGGGGCTATGGAGACCCGACTGAAATGCACCCGGGAGCTGCAGGGCAGAAGTCAGTAGGCCCTGACGCAGGAAGGCGTTATCTTCATGAGTGAAGGGCAGGAGCCTTAACCAGAGTGGAACCACGGCCCCGCGTCTCTGAGGAGATGCGGGGCCTTTGATATAGGATGTGTATCAACTAGGAGGAAGGTCTATGAGTTTTTTTTCGCGGCTTCGCAAGGATATCCGCGTCGTCTTTGAGCGAGATCCGGCCGCGCGCAGCGTGGTCGAGGTGCTCTTCTGTTATTCCGGCCTCCATGCGATCTGGTTCCACCGCATCTCGCACGCACTCTACAAGCGTGGCTGGGTGCTCATCCCGCGCATGATCTCGAACTTGGCCCGCTTCCTGACGGGCATCGAGATCCATCCGGGCGCGACGATCGGCGAGGGCCTGTTCATCGACCACGGCACGGGCATCGTCATCGGCGAGACGGCTGAGATCGGCAACAACGTCACGCTCTATCAGGGCGTGACGCTCGGCGGCACGGGCAAGGAGAAGGGCAAGCGCCATCCGACCATCGGCAACAATGTCGTCGTGGCGTCGGGCGCAAGGTGCTCGGCTCTTTCACGGTCGGCGACCACGCCAAGATCGGCGCGGGCTCGGTCGTCCTGAAGCCGGTGCCGCCCTATGCGACGGTCGTCGGCATCCCGGGGCGCATCGTCGTCATGCGCGGCAAACGTGTCCACACGGCGCAGGAGCTCCGCCAGGCCCTGCGTGCGACGCGCCTCGTCGAGTCGGATGACAACATCACGGATATCGAGGAAGAGCTCGACGTCGACCTCGACCACGACATGCTGCCGGATCCGGATGAGGAGATGCGCGAGTGCATGATGCGCCAGATCCAGGCACTGGAGAAGAAAGTCGATGCGCTCGAGAAGAGATTGGAGGATAAAGAACATGCTTAAAGTCTACAACACGATGACTCGCCGCAAGGAGGAGTTCAAGCCGCTCAAGCCGGGCGAGGTCAGCATCTACTGCTGCGGTGTCACGCCGTACAACCACCCGCACATCGGCAATGCGCGTCCCTTCGTGACCTGGGACGTCATCCGCCGCTACTTTGCCAAGAAGGGCTACAAGGTCCACTACATCCAGAACTTCACGGATGTCGACGACAAGATCATCAATGCGGCCAACAAAGAGGGCGTGACCTGGAAGGACATCTCGGACCGCTACATCAAGGCGTACTTCGAGGCGATGGACGCGCTGAACGTCCGCCATGCTGACGTCTACCCGCGCGTCAGCGAGACGATGCCGGAGATCATCGCAATGGTCCAGAAGCTCATCGATAAGGGCTATGCTACGTCATCGATAACGGCGACGTCTACTACAGCGTCGAGAAATTCTCGCACTACGGCAAGCTCAGCGGCCGCAGCCTCGACGACATGCAGGCCGGTGCGCGCATCGAGGTCAACACGGCCAAGCACCATCCGATGGACTTCGCGCTCTGGAAGGCCGCCAAGCCGGGCGAGCCGTCCTGGGACAGCCCGTGGGGCAAGGGGCGTCCGGGCTGGCACATCGAGTGCTCGACGATGTCACTCAAGTACCTCGGCAAGAAGTTTGACTTCCACGGCGGCGGCAGCGACCTCATCTTCCCGCATCACGAAAACGAGATTGCGCAGTCGCAGGCCTGCATTGGCGATGACCACAGCTTTGCGCAGTACTGGCTGCACAATGGCTTCATCACGATCCACAACGAGAAGATGTCGAAGTCGAAGAACAACTTCTTCACGGTCAAGGACATCCTCAAGGAATATCCGGGCGAGGTCATCCGCTTTTTCATCCTGCAGACGCATTACCGCAGCCCGCTCGACTTCTCAGACGAGCGCCTCAAGGAAGCGCAGACGAGCCTCGGACGCCTGCAGAACACGAAGGCGTACGTCGACGAGCTCAGCGCGAAGCAGGGCGAATCCGACACGGCAGCTGAGCTCGCTGCCAAGGCAGAAGAGCTCCGCAAGGCGTTCTACGAGGCAATGGACGACGACTTCAACACGGCTCTGGCCATCAGCCAGATGTTCGCGCTCTCGAAGGACATCAACATCTACTACCAGGAAGTCGCGAACGGCACGAAGGCGTTCGATGCGGCAGACTTCAAGAAGGTCGCCGCGGTCTACGCAGAGATGGCCGAGATCATCGGCATCTTCGAGCAGCAGGATAAGGCAGCAGCAGATGACGGCCTGACGGACAAGCTCATGGAGATCATCATCACGCTGCGCCAGGATGCTCGCAAAGAGAAGAACTGGGCCGTCGCCGACAAGATCCGCGATGCGCTCAAGGATGCTGGCGTCGTGCTCGAGGATACGCCGAACGGCGTGCGGTGGAAGAAAGCATGAAGTTCTCACAGTTCAAGCTGCTCGTCGACATGATGTTCACGCCGGATGAGCAGGGCGGCATCAAGAAGCGCTACGACGGTGTCGACGTCCGTCAGATGCATCCGCTCGTGCTCGCCTACATCGGTGATGCCTTCTTCCACCTCTTCGTTCGCACGCGCCTGCTCTCGTATGAGCAGGCCAAGGTGCACGCACTGCATGCCTTCAGTGCCCAGATCGTCTCGGCGGTCTGGCAGCACAAGGCGTACCTCGGCATCGAGTCCATGCTGACCGATGAGGAGAAGGCCATCTACCGTCGCGGCCGCAATGCCAAGAGCCATGCGCCGCGCAGCTCGAGCGTGGCCGAGTACCACTCGAGCACCGGCTTTGAGGCGCTCCTCGGTGCACTCTACCTGTCTGAGAAATTCGAACGCCTGCAGGAGATATCCGAGGCGTCCTTCGATGTCATCAGCAGGGCCATGATGGCAGAGATCCACGGGAACACGACGGAGGGAACGGAAGAAAAATGATCAAAGTCAAATTACTCGACTACACGCCGGAGCCGGAGCGCGTCGTGGCCATGGCCGCGCGCCTCTGCTACTCCGCCGCTGGCGCTGAAGAGCTCGCGGAGCGCCTCAGTGAGGAGAAGGTCCGCGAGATGGTCCGCAAGATGGTCAAGATCGGCCATGGCTCCACGCTTGAGCACGCCTCCTTCACCTTCGGCATCGAGGGCGTGTCGCGCGTGCTGACGCATCAGCTCGTGCGCCATCGCATCGCCTCGTACGACCAGCAGTCGCAGCGCTACGTCGCGGCGCACGGCTTCCAGTACATCACGCCACCGACGATTGCCGAGCGGCCGGAGGCCAAGGCGAAGTACGAAGCGCTGATGGAGACCATCCGCAGCGCCTACGACGAGCTCACAGAGATGGGCGTGCCGAAGGAAGATGCGCGCTACGTCCTCGCCAATGCGACGGAGACGAAGATCCTCGTGACGATGAACGCGCGCTCCCTGATGCACTTCTTCAACCTGCGCTGCTGCAACCGCGCGCAGTGGGAGATCCGCGAGATGGCCTACAAGATGCTCGCTGAGGTCAAGAAGGTTGCGCCGACGCTCTTCTTCAACGCGGGCGCGAGCTGCGTCAACACGGGCCGCTGCCCCGAGGGAGAGATGACCTGCGGCAAGTTTGCTGAGATGATCAAGCTCAGAGAAAAGGATTGAGATGGAACAGAAGAGAAAGACGCGTCCGCAGGAGCGGCGCGGCAGGAAATTCGAGAAGGAAGCTCCGCACCATAAGAGGCCACAGGCAGAGGCAGAGCCGAAGCGCCGCGAGGAGCCGCGCGAACTGCCTGATGACGTACTCGTCGGGCGCAATGCCGTGACAGAGGCGCTGAAGTCGGGCCGCGGCATCAACAAGCTCTGGATCGCGAGCGGCGACCGCGAGGGCTCTGTGGCGGAGATCGCGGCGCTCGCCAAAGAGCGCGGCATCGTCGTGCAGTACGTGGAGCGCGCGAAGATCGAGCACTCGCCGGCGGCCACCGCCATCAGGGCGTGCTCGCCTACGTCGCGCCCGTTCCTTATGCCGAGCTCGAGGACATCCTCAAGGCGGCCGAGGAGAAGGGAGAGGCGCCGTTCCTCGTTCTGCTCGACGAACTCGAGGACCCGCACAATCTCGGCGCACTCCTGCGCACAGCGGATGCGACCGGCGTGCACGGTATCCTGATTCCGAAGCGCCGCAGCGTATCGCTCAATGCGACCGTCGCCAAGACGTCGGCAGGCGCCGTCGAGTACGTGCCCGTCGCCCGCATCGGCAACATCGCGCAGACGCTCAAGAAGCTCAAAGAAAAGGGCTTCTGGTTGCCGGTGCTGACATGGACGGCGAGAAGGCCTACTACGAAGCGGACCTCACGGGGCCGCTTGTGCTCGTCGTCGGCAGCGAGGGCAAGGGCATGAGCCGCCTGACGAAGGAAGCATGTGACTTCATCGTCCGCATGCCGATGGTCGGCCGCATCAATTCGCTCAATGCCTCCGTGGCCGGCTCCATCCTCATGTACGAGTCCATGCGCCAGCGCCTCCAGAAGAAGGGCTGATGCCTTGAGCTTTTTGGCGAAAGAGCGTATAATCTCACTATAAGGGCCACGTGTTTGTCACAGTAAAAGGAGAAAAGTGCGATGGAAGAAGCAGCAGACACGGATATCATGGAGGACATGTACCGCGGATACGAGAATCTGACGGACGAAGAAATCCTCCTGGATATCAAGGAACACAACAATAAGGTCGCACTGGATTATCTGATCAACAAGTACCGGAACTTCGTCCGTGCCAAGCGCGTTCGTATTTCCTCATCGGTGCAGATCGCGAGGACATCGTCCAGGAAGGCATGATCGGCTTCTACAAGGCCATCCGCGACTTCCGCGACGACAAGCTCTCGTCGTTCCGCGCTTTTGCGGAGCTCTGCGTGACGCGTCAGATCATCACAGCAATCAAGACGCGACCCGCCAGAAACACATCCCGCTCAATTCGTATGTCTCGCTCAACAAGCCGATCTACGATGAGGATTCCGATAGGACGCTCCTCGACATCATCTCAGGTGCCAAGGTGTCCGACCCGGAAGAGCTCGTCATCAGCCAGGAGGAATTCGTCGACATCGAGAAGAAGATGGAGGAGATCCTCTCAGACCTGGAGTGGAAGGTGCTCATGAGCTATCTCGACGGCAAGTCGTATCAGGAAATCGCTGAGGACTTGGCCGTCACGTCAAGTCGATCGACAACGCGCTGCAGCGCGTCAAGCGCAAGCTCGAGAAGTACATGGAGACGCGCAGCGACGACATCGACATCAACACAATCTACAAGGGACTCTCGTCCATCAACCGCCGCCTGCGCTCCGCCGACGACGGCAAGGACGTCGCGCCCTGACTCGCCATCATGACAATTCCATAAAGAGGGAACAGGTGACGCCGCAAGGCGCTGAAAAGAGAAGCCGGTCAAAGCCGGCGCGGTCCCGCCGCTGTAAGGGGAGCGAATCTGCATAGATATGTCACTGGATGAACATCTGGGAAGGCGCAGAGGAGCGATGAACCGAGCCAGAAGAACTGCCTGTCCGAAAATCACCGTTATGACCTGCGAGAGATGGGAAGGCGATTGATGTATGCTGTACCTGTGCCCTGTGTAGAGGTGCAGTCCATCATGGCAGCAAAGCTCTTCCGCGGAAGCGGAAGAGCCTTTTTATTTGTTTTGTCAAGGGAGGAAATATCATGAAGAATTGGAAGAAGATGCTGGCGGCAGGACTCGTCTGCGCGACGGCGGCGCCTTCTGCCAGCCGGCAGAGGCGGCATATCAACTCAACCCGGAAGTGAAGAACGCGACGATGGCTTTGAAGGCGGCCTCGGAGATCGGCGTGCTGAAGAACGAGAACAAGGACCTCGCAAACCTTGCCGACAAGGATGCGATTGTCGTCATGACGTTCGGCACGACCTACAAAGATACGCGCGCCAAGACGATCGATGCGACGGTCAAGGCCATCGAGCAGCGCACCCGGGTGTCAAGGTCGTGACGGCCTACACGTCGCACATCATCATCGACCGCGTGGCGAAGAACGAGGGCATCAAGTTCCCGACGCCTGAGGAGGCGCTTGATTCGCTCAAGGCCGAGGGCTACAGCCGCGTGGCGCTCGTCTCGCTCGACGTCATCCCTGGCATGGAGTACAACTACGACCTCGGTGTCTACCACAACTACAAGAACCAGTTCAAGAAGATGACGCTCGGCACCTCGCTGATGTACTGGCAGGGCCAGGAGAACCAGCCCGACGATGTGACGGAGACCATCAAGCGCTCGCGACGCAGTTCCCGAAGCAGGGCAAGCACGACGCCATCCTCATCATGGCGCACGGCACGCCGCAGGTCTCGAATGCCTATTACTCCGTCATCCAGGCCAAGATCGATGAGCTCGGCTACAAGAATGTCTTCGTCTACACAGTCGAGGCTGGCCATCTCTCGAGACGGTCCTGCCGAAGCTCAAGGCAAACGGCATCCGCCATGTCACGCTGATGCCGATGATGATGGTGGCGGGCGATCACGCCAACAACGACATGGCGGGTGCTGAGCCGGATTCACACAAGTCCATCCTCGAGGCTGCCGGCTACAAGGTCGATGCCTACATCCACGGCATCGGCGAGAATCCGGCCATCCAGCCGTCTACCTCGAGCGCGCCAACGACGCGTGGAATGCACTCGAGTCGAAGTGATGCAATCTGGACGGATATTTCCCGTTGTTTTGGCGTGATTCGACGGAAATCTATCGCAATGCGTGACTTTTCTCATGGCATACGGGCTTATTTTCCACTATAATGAGAAAATCGATACTCCGAGCGAAAGCACTCTAAGGATGTTCTTCTTCACATCTATGAGGCTGAGCCTGGGTAAAACCCACAGGGAAGTGCTGGAAATGGCACTGCCTTCCGTCTTTGAAAAGGAGCGTATACTATGAAGAAATTATTTGCCCTGCTGGCAGCCGGCCTGCTCGCAGTCATGAGTGGCTGCGGCGGCCAGACGGCCAGCAACGAATCGAAGTCCTCTGCGCAGGAGCCCGTGGAACTCCACGTCTCGGCAGCGGCGAGCCTGACCGATGTCATGAATGAGATCGGCAAGGACTACGAGGCTGAGCACCCGAACGTCAAGGTCGTGTTCAACTACGGCAGCTCGGGCGCGCTGCAGCAGGCCATCGAGAATGGCGGCGATGCGGACCTGTTCTTCTCCGCTGCCCAGAAGCAGATGAATGCCCTCGAGAAGGCGGGCCTGCTCGCCGATGGCACGCGCAAGGACCTGCTGCAGAATGAGGTCGTGCTGATCGTCCCGAAAGAGGGCGGCAAGGACATCACTTCCTTTGACCAGCTGACGAGCGACACCATCACGCATGTCGCACTCGGTGAGCCGAAGGGCGTGCCGGTCGGCCAGTACTCGGAGGAGATCCTGACGAAGCTCGGCATCCTCGATACCGTCAAGGCAAAGGCCGTCTACGGCTCGGATGTGCGCCAGGTCCTCGCCTGGGTCGCATCGGGTGAAGCCGATGCCGGTCTCGTCTACGCGACGGATGCTGCCATCTCGTCGGACGTCCGCGTCGTCGCGAAAGCACCGGCTGGCACGCACAAGGATATCATCTATCCGGCTGCCATCCTGAAAGATTCGAAACATCTCGACACGGCAAAGGATTTCTTGGCTTTCGTCTCGAATGATAAGAACAAGGAACGCTTTGCAAAGTATGGCTTTGAGGTAAAATAATGGAATATGCACCGCTTATCATCACGCTCAGGACGGCTGTGGTGGCAACGGTGGTCACGTTCTTTCTCGGCATCGGCCTTGCTCTGGTCGTCGTGCGCATGCGGCGTTTCCAGGGCTTGGCCGATGCGTTATTACGTTGCCGCTCGTCCTGCCGCCGACCGTCATCGGCTTTTTCCTGCTGCTGGCCTTCGGCCGCCGCAGTCTCATCGGCAAGTTCCTCTTGCAGTTCGATGTGACCATCGTCTTTACCTGGAAGGCTGCTGTCATGGCGGCCATCGTCGTCTCGCTGCCGCTGATGTATCGCACGGCACGCGGTGCGTTCGAGCAGATCGACCCGAACATCCTCGGGGCGGCGCGCACGCTCGGCGTTTCGGAATGGCGCATCTTCTGGCACATCCTCGTGCCGAATGCGCGCTCTGGCATCCTCGCGGGCCTCGTGCTCTCGTTCACGCGTGCACTCGGCGAGTTCGGCGCGACCATCATGTTCGCCGGCAACATTCCCGGCGTCACGCAGACGATGAGCACGGCCGTCTACGCGGCCGTACAGGCGAATGACTACGACCTGGCCTTCAACTGGGCCATCGTCATCATCGTCTTCTCGCTCGTCTTCGTCACCTTGATGAATGCCTTGATTGCACGGACGGGGGCGCCGCAGCGCCGGGAGGTTTGAGATGGAATTAGAGGTCAAGATTGAGAAAGAGCTGCGTAATTTCACCTTGCGGGCGGATTTCTCGCTGCGCGATGAGTCTTTGCTCTGCTCGGCGCTTCCGGCTGTGGCAAGAGCATGACACTCAAGTGCATCGCGGGCCTCGAGCGGCCGGACCGCGGGCGCATCGTGCTCGACGGCGAAGTCCTCTTTGACAGTGAGCAGGGCATCGACCTGCCTCCGCAGAAGCGCCGCGTCGCTACCTGTTCCAGAACTTTGCCTGTTCCCGAACATGACGATCGCCGACAACATCCGCTTTGTCGCGCGCGGCACGCGTCAGCAGCGCGAGGAGCGCGTGCGCGAGAACCTCGCGCGCTTTGCGCTCTCAGAGCTCGGGAATGCGTACCCGATGGAGCTCTCGGGCGGCCAGCAGCAGCGCGCTGCGCTCGCGCGCATCCTCGCGTCGGACGCGAAGATCCTGCTGCTCGACGAGCCGTTCTCGGCGCTCGACCATTACCTCAAGTGGAAACTGGAGCTCGAGCTCCGCGAAGTCCTGCGCGCCTACGACGCGCGGCGCTGCTCGTCTCGCACGACCGCGGCGAGGTCTACTGCATGGCCAGCCGCGCGGCCGTCATCGACCGCGGCCAGATGCAGGCGGTGCACACGCGCGATGAGTCTTCGAGAACCCGCGCACGCTCGCGGCGACGCTGCTGACGGGTTGCAAGAATGTCTCGAAGGCGGAGCGCCTCGACGCGCACCACATCCGCGCGGAGGACTGGCAGCTCACCCTGACTGTCACGGACGGCGAGCCGCAGCAGGTCGCCTATGCGGGCCTGCGCGCGCACTTCCTCGAGTACCGCGAGGGGACAGAGAATCCCGAAAAAAACATCTTCTCAATGGAAGTCACGGATGTCATCGAGGACACGTTCTCGTACCTCGTCATGATACGCCGCGCGGGGCATGAAGCCGCCAGCATCCGCTGGGAACTGCCGAAGGAAGAATGGCGTGCCATCGAGGCACCTCGCCTCTCGGTCTACTTCCCACCGGAGAAGATCATGCTGATGGAGTCCTGAACCATGCCCCAGCATGGCTGGGAGAAGTCTGCGCGCAGCGTGTTCGGCAAAGAGGCAAGGATAGGAGGGATCATCATGAAAAGGAGACAGAAAGGGATCTTGGCAGTTGTTTTCGTGCTGCTGGCTGGTCTGGGGCTCTTTGCTTATCAGCAGCACGAGGCGGCGGTAAAGAGGGCCGCGGCCCAAGAGCTCACGCTCTCCGGCAATGTCGACCTGCGCGAGGTGACGCTCTCGTTCCGCGAGAGCGACCGCATCAAGGAGATGCTGGTGGAGGAAGGAGACACGGTCGAAGAGGGTCAGGTGCTCGCGCGCCTCGACACGGATGAGCTCACAATCAACCTGCGCAAGACGAAGGCACAGATCGCGGCGCAGCAGAGTACGGTCGAGAAGCTCCACAACGGCACGCGTACAGAAGAGATCCGCCAGGCTGAGCAGAAGCTCAGGGCGGCGGAGTCAGCGGCCTCCAATGCACAGGGCGTCTATGAGCGCCGTCAGGCGTCTACGACAGCGTGGAGGGCATCAGCGCGCAGGAACTCGACAATGCCCGCTCGGATGCTGAGGCAAAACAGGCTGCGGTAGAGGAGGCGCGCGAGGCGCTTCGCGAAGCGCAGAACGGCCCGCGCCAGGAGGATATCGCGGCGGCAGAGGCCAACCTGCAGGCACTTGAGGAGGAGCAGTCGCGCGAGGAGTACCTGCTCTCGCAGTACGAGCTGCGCGCGCCGACGAACGGCGTCATCCGCTCCCGCCTGCTGGAAGTGGGCGACATGGCCTCGCCCTCGACGCCTGTCTTCAAGCTTTCGCTGCTCGACAAGAAGTGGGTGCGCGCCTATGTCAAGGAGAGCGACCTCGGCCGTATCTACGAGGGGCAGAGTGCCAGCGTCTACATCGACAGCCAGAAGGACAAGCCCATCGCGGGCCAGGTCGCTACATCGCCGATACGGCAGAATTCACGCCGAAGACCGTGCAGACGGATGAGTTGCGCACGGCGCTCGTCTATGAGGTGCGCGTCTACGTCGACGATGAAGAGAACGTCCTGCGCCTCGGCATGCCGGCCACGGTCAAGATCGATCTCTGACGCGAGGGGGTAGTCGTATGATGGTCATCGAGGCAAAGGGACTGACGAAGCACTTCCTGCAAAAGGACGGCGAGACGGTCGAGGCCCTGCGGGGCGTGGACCTCTCGGTGCCAGAAGGCAGGCTTACGGCGCTCGTCGGGCCGGATGGCGCCGGCAAGACGACGCTGATGCGGCTGATTTGCGGCCTGATGACGAAGACCGCAGGAGAGCTTTCCGTCGTCGGGCTGGATGTGACAGAGCATCCGCAGGCGGTGCAGGACTTCCTGAGCTACATGCCGCAGAAATTCGGCCTCTACGAAGACCTGACGGTGCAGGAGAACCTGGACCTCTATGCCGACCTGCACGGCGTGCCGCAGGAATTGCGCGCGAAGCGCTTCGCGCATCTCTTGGCGATGACGGAGCTCGCGCCCTTCACGGGGCGGCTCGCGGGCAAGCTCTCCGGCGGCATGAAGCAGAAGCTCGGCCTTGCTTGCACGCTCGTGCGCTCGCCGAAGCTGCTGCTGCTCGACGAGCCGACTGTCGGCGTCGACCCATTGTCGCGCCGCGAGCTCTGGCAGATCCTGCAGCAGCTCGTGCGCGAGGAGCATTTGTCGGTGTTCGTCAGCACGGCCTACATGGAGGAAGCGGCGCTTTGCGAGACGGTCTACGTGCTCAACCGCGGCCGTTTCCTCAAGGCCGGCACACCAGAAGAGCTCCGAAGTGTCGCGAAGGGGATGTGCTATGCGGTCCGGCCGCCAGAGGGCATGCCGCTGCGCTCCTTGCAGAGCCGGCTGCTGGCGGAGCACGGCATCCTCGATGCTGTGCCGTCTGGCGGTGTCGTGCGCTTCATCCTGCGCGGCAATCCGCAGCAACTCTCGACACTCGCAACGCTGAATCTTGCAGCAACGCCGATTGCCCCGCGGCTCGAGGACGGCTTCATGACGCTGCTCAAGGAGGATGCCGCGAAGAGCAACATCCTTCCCGAGACGGCGAAACTCGGTGCTTTTGCAGCCAATTCTCTTGAGGAGGCCCCCGTGGAGATCGAGGTGCAGGACCTCGTGCGGAAGTTCGGCGATTTCACGGCCGTCTCGCACACGTCATTTGCCGTGCACCGCGCGAGGTCTTCGGCCTGCTCGGGCCGAACGGCGCGGGCAAGACGACGACGTTCCGCATGCTCTGCGGCCTGCTGCCCGCGACGAGCGGCAAGCTCTCGGTGGCTGGCGTCAACCTGCGCACAGCGCGCATCGAGGCGCGGGCTAATGTCGGCTACGTTGCGCAGAAGTTCTCGCTCTACAGCAGCCTGTCGGTCTACGAGAACCTGCGCTTCTTCGGCGGGGCCTATGGCCTTACGGGCGCACATCTCTTCCAGCGCATCGAGGCGGTCATGGCGGAATTCCATCTGCGCGAGGTGGCTGACCATGCGGCGGGCAGCCTGCCGGGCGGCTACAAGCAGCGCCTCTCCATGGCTGCGGCGCTGATTCACGAGCCGAAAATCCTGTTCCTCGACGAGCCGACGAGCGGCATCGACCCGCTAGCGCGCCGGACGTTCTGGCGCGAGATCACGGCGCTCTCGGAGCGTGGTACGACCATCATCATCACGACGCACTTCATGGAGGAGGCGGAGTACTGCGACCGCTTCATGATCCAGGACCACGGTCGGATGCTCGTGCTCGGCAGTCCAGAGGAGATCCGCCGGCGCATGGGCTTGCAGGATGCGACCATGGATGACATCTTCGTCGCGATCGTCGAGCAGTCGCGGCGCGAAGAAGAAGCGAACGAGAAAAAGGGGGCAGCAGTATGACAAAGGGATTCTGGCGCAGGCTCATCGCCCTGACGCGCAAGGAGACGCGCGAGCTCCTGCGCGACAACAGCAGCCTGGCGCTCGGCGTCGTGCTGCCGCTCGTGCTCATCCTGATCATCGGCTACGGCATGAGCCTCGATGTCAAGGAAGTGCCGACGGCCGTCGTCCTCGAGGACAGCTCGCCTTTTGCGCGCGAGGCCGTGCGCTTCACGCAGGCTCGGAGTACTTCGCGCCGGTCTACGTCACATCGCTTTCAGAGGGCGAGGCGATGCTGCGCCGCCATGAGGTCGACGCGATGCTCGTCGTGCCGCCGGACTTCTCGGCGCGCTTCGCGGAAGGGCAGGCCAAAATGCAGGTCATCCTCAACGGCACCGAGGCGACGACGGCCATGAGCGCGCAGGGCTACTTCGAGGCCGGTGTCCTGACCTGGGCTGTAGGAGAAGGAGCAAAGCGAGGCCTGTCCCCGGGCGGCATCGCCATCGAGTCGCGCATCTGGTTCAACGATGCGAATACGAGCACGTGGTTTGCTGGGGTTAGATAGCGATACTTTTTACATCTACCATGTTGCGGCGGTCATGGTTGACAACTTGCGTCGGCTCCTGCTCGGTATCAACCTGTCCGACAAAGCTATAATGGATTTCGATTTTCC
>ENA-OQEN01000018-OQEN01000018.1-human-gut-metagenome-genome-assembly--contig:-NODE-18-length-54574-cov-3.503205_pt1 | contig 54574 bp, 64 predicted proteins | sample MGYA00242791_ERZ504627 | MGnify/ENA primary metagenome ERZ504627 (study PRJEB26092, sample SAMD00036316) | human gut metagenome | host: Homo sapiens | study: EMG produced TPA metagenomics assembly of... | reverse complement strand
AGAGATTCCAGATCCTTATGGAAAGCCGCTTACTGTCATACGGTGAGTGCTTTGAAGTCCTGAAGAGACTCATAGATCAATTAGAAGAAAAATTAAATTCATTTGCAAAAGGAGAAGAATAATGGAAAAAGTACATGTAATGGATCACCCGTTGATCGCGCACAAAATCAGTTATATCCGCAGCGAGGAAGTTGGAACGAAAGAATTTCGCGAGATGATCGGAGAGATTGCACAGTTGATGTGTTATGAGGCAACCAGAGATCTGAAACTTGAAGATGTTCAGATCAAGACCCCGATCTGTGAGATGACAGGAAAGTCTCTTGCAGGAAAGAAACTGGCGATCGTGCCGATCCTTCGTGCAGGACTTGGAATGGTTGACGGATTCCTGACACTGATTCCGGCAGCAAAGGTAGGTCATATCGGACTTATCGTGATCCGGAGACACTTGAACCGGTAGAGTATTACTGCAAATTACCGGCAGACTGTGAAGAGAGGGAAGTTTTCGTAGTAGATCCGATGCTTGCAACAGGCGGTTCCAGTGTGGCAGCGATTCAGATGCTGAAAGATAAAGGCGTAAAGCATATCCGTTTTGTATGCATTATCGCAGCACCGGAAGGTGTTGAGCGTATGAAAAAAGAGCATCCTGATGTAGATCTCTATATCGGTTCTCTGGATGAGAAACTGAACGATCATGGTTATATCGTACCGGGACTTGGTGATGCCGGAGACCGTATCTTCGGTACAAAATAACGGAAAAACTGACTATAAGGTCACATAAGGTCAGATATGTAAAAATAATTAAAAACAGTTCAAACTGACGTTGTTAAAAGCATGGAGACTGGGTATTTCAATATATCCAGTTTCTGTGCTTTAATTATATTCATAGTTTTCTTGTATGTACAATCTAAGATGTATATCTGCAAGAATATTAGAAAATTATGAAATAAAAGAACAATCAGGAGGAACAATGATGAGCGAGAACAGATATGAATTGAATAAGAACCTTGCACAGATGTTAAAGGGTGGCGTGATCATGGACGTTACAACACCGGAGCAGGCAAGAATTGCACAGGAGGCAGGTGCGTGTGCAGTTATGGCATTGGAGAGAATTCCGGCAGATATCCGTGCAGCCGGAGGTGTATCCCGTATGAGCGATCCGAAGATGATTAAGGGAATTCAGGAAGCCGTTACAATTCCGGTTATGGCAAAATGCCGTATCGGACATTTTGTAGAGGCACAGATCCTTGAAGCAATCGAGATTGACTATATCGATGAGAGTGAAGTTTTATCACCGGCCGATGATATTTACCATATTGACAAGACGAAGTTTAAGGTACCGTTTGTCTGTGGCGCACGTGATCTTGGCGAGGCACTTCGTCGTATTGAGGAAGGAGCATCTATGATCCGTACAAAGGGTGAGCCGGGAACCGGTGATGTTGTACAGGCCGTTCGTCATATGCGTGCGATGAACTCTGAGATCCGTCGTATCGTTGGTATGGCAGAGGATGAGATCTACGAAGCAGCAAAGCAGCTTCAGGTACCTGTTGAGCTTGTGCGTTACGTCCATGAGAATGGCAAGCTTCCAGTTGTAAACTTCGCAGCCGGTGGTGTTGCAACACCTGCTGACGCAGCACTTATGATGCAGCTTGGTGCAGAGGGTGTATTCGTTGGTTCTGGTATCTTCAAGTCTGGAAATCCTGCAAAGCGTGCAGCCGCTATCGTAAAGGCTGTTACAAACTATCAGGATGCAAAGCTGATTGCAGAGCTTTCAGAAGACCTTGGTGAGGCTATGGTCGGAATCAATGAGTCTGAGATTGAGATTCTTATGGCAGAAAGAGGAAAGTAAGATGAAGATAGGGATATTGGCATTGCAGGGTGCATTTGCAGAGCATGAAGCATCTCTGGACAAATTACATATTCCACACTTCGAGATCCGTCAGGCAGATAATCTGCAGGATGATATGGATGGATTAATCATTCCGGGCGGTGAAAGTACAGTTATGGGAAAGCTTCTGAAGGAGCTTTCCCTGTATGAGCCACTCAAGGCGAAGATCGAAGCAGGTTTGCCGGTATTCGGTACCTGTGCAGGTTTATTGCTTCTGGCAAAGGATATTGATGGAGAAGATGCACTTGGCTTCCGGACGATGAATATTATAGCCCGCAGAAATGCTTACGGTAGACAGCTAGGCAGCTTCTTCGCAGAAGAGGACTTCAAGGGAATCGGAACGGTCGGCATGACATTTATCCGTGCTCCGTATATTGAGAGCGTTGGGGATGGCGTTGATGTCTTAGCAACGTGCGATGGCAGAATCGTAGCTGCCCGTCAGGGAAAACAGCTTGTCACAGCATTCCACCCGGAACTCACCGAAGAAGTAAAGATTCATCAATATTTTGTGGATATGATTTCGGAAAACTAAGCAAAAATACGAAAGAACCCTTTTTTTAAGGGTTCTTTTTTAATGCCATTTCTCTGATTGTATTTGCCCCTCACATCTAGTATAATTAAGTGATTTTGGATAAAAATCGGATTAAATATTATACAAGGGGGCAAATATGAGCAAAAGAGAAGACATTAAAAAAGTTCTGATTATCGGTTCCGGTCCAATCATCATCGGTCAGGCATGTGAGTTTGACTATTCCGGCACGCAGGCATGTAAAGCTTTAAGACAGCTCGGCTATGAGATCATTCTGGTGAATTCCAATCCTGCAACCATTATGACAGATCCTGGTATTGCGGATGTGACATATATTGAGCCATTGAATGTGACAAGATTGGAGCAGATTATTGCCAAGGAACGTCCAGATGCGATATTACCGAACCTCGGTGGTCAGTCTGGTCTTAATTTGTGTTCCGAGCTTGCAGCTGCAGGCATACTTGACAAATATAACGTGAAGTCATCGGCGTTCAGGTAGATGCGATCGAACGTGGTGAGGACCGAATTGAATTTAAGAAAACTATGAACAAACTGGGAATCGAGATGGCGCGCAGTGAAGTTGCCTATTCTGTAGAAGAAGCACTTGCGATTGCAGATAAGCTTGGTTACCAGTTGTTTTGCGTCCGGCCTATACAATGGGCGGTGCCGGTGGCGGACTTGTCTACAATGTAGAAGAGTTGAAGACCGTCTGTGCAAGAGGTCTGCAGGCAAGTCTGGTAGGACAGGTACTCGTTGAGGAGTCAATCCTTGGCTGGGAAGAGCTGGAGCTTGAGGTTGTCCGTGATGCAAAGGGTAACATGATTACTGTCTGCTTCATTGAGAACATTGATCCACTCGGCGTACACACGGGAGATTCCTTCTGTTCTGCACCAATGCTTACAATCTCTGAGGAATGTCAGAAGCGTTTGCAGGAGCAGGCATATAAGATTGTAGACGAAGTACAGGTGATCGGTGGAACAAACGTACAGTTTGCACATGATCCGGTGACAGATCGAATCATTGTAATCGAGATCAACCCTAGAACTTCCCGTTCTTCTGCACTTGCTTCCAAAGCGACAGGATTCCCAATCGCGCTTGTATCAGCGATGCTTGCAGCCGGACTTACATTGGATGAGATTCCTTGCGGCGTGCATGGAACCCTCGACAAATATGTTCCGGGCGGCGATTATGTCGTAATCAAGTTTGCCAGATGGGCATTTGAGAAGTTCAAGGATGCGCAGGACAAGCTTGGTACACAGATGCGTGCTGTTGGTGAAGTTATGAGTATCGGTAAGACTTATAAGGAAGCATTCCAGAAGGCAATCCGAAGCTTGGAGATCGGTCGTTACGGACTTGGCTTTGCGAAGGATTTCCATGATAAGACAAAGGATGAGCTGCTTGCAATGCTGGTAGAGCCAACCAGTGAGAGACAGTTTATCATGTATGAGGCACTTCGTAAGGGCGCGACAGTTGAGGAGTTATACAACCTGACGAAGATCAAGCATTACTTCATTGAGCAGATGAAGGAGCTTGTAGAAGAGGAAGAAGCACTGCTTGCAAAGAAGGGTGAGACACTCGACAAGGATACAATGGAGCAGGCGAAGAAGGATGGTTTCTCAGACCGTTACTTAAGCAAGCTGCTTGAAGTTCCAGAGGACGATATCCGCAATACCCGCCTTGGCTACGGCATTACCGAGAGCTGGGAGCCGGTACATGTAAGTGGAACTGAAGACCGTTCTTATTACTATTCAACTTATAATGCACCAGACCACACAACAATTACGAACAACAAGAAGATCATGATCCTTGGCGGTGGTCCAAACCGTATCGGTCAGGGTATCGAGTTTGACTATTGTTGTGTACATGCAGCCCTTGCATTAAAGGAGCTTGGATTTGAGACAATCATCGTAAACTGTAACCCGGAGACGGTTTCGACAGATTACGATACATCTGATAAATTGTATTTTGAGCCATTGACACTCGAAGATGTACTTTCGATCTACGAGAAGGAGCAGCCGGTGGGCGTCATTGCACAGTTCGGTGGACAGACACCGCTGAATCTGGCAGCAGACTTGAAGAAGAACGGCGTGCGTATCCTTGGTACATCCCCAGAAGTTATCGATATGGCAGAGGATCGTGATCTCTTCCGTGCAATGATGGAGAAGCTTGACATCCCGATGCCAGAAGCTGGCATGGCAACGAATGTTGAGGAAGCACTTGCTGTTGCTGAGAAGATCGGTTATCCGGTTATGGTTCGTCCATCTTATGTCCTTGGCGGACGTGGTATGGAGGTTGTCAGCGAGCCGGAATCTCTGAAGAAATATATGGCAGCCGCTGTTGGTGTGACACCGGACCGTCCAATCCTGATCGACCGTTTCCTGCGCCATGCAACTGAGTGTGAGGCAGATGCGATCGCAGATGGCAAGCATGCATTTGTACCAGCTGTTATGGAGCATATCGAGCTTGCAGGTGTTCACTCCGGTGATTCAGCATGTATTCTTCCATCCAGAGGAATTCCGGAGAAGCTCGTGGAGACGATCAAAGATTACACAAGAAAGATCGCAGAGGAAATGGGTGTCTGTGGTTTGATGAATATGCAGTATGCAATCGAGAACGACAAGGTATATGTACTCGAAGCAAATCCGCGTGCATCCCGTACCGTACCATTGGTATCCAAGGTATGTGGCGTATCTATGGTGAAGATTGCAACACAGATTATGACAAGTGAGTTAACCGGCAAGCCATCTCCGCTTCCAGAGATGAAGGAAGTAAAGCCGAAGTATTACGGCGTGAAGGAAGCCGTATTCCCATTCAACATGTTCCAGGAGGTTGACCCGGTATTAGGACCTGAGATGCGTTCGACTGGTGAGGTACTTGGACTTTCCACGAATGTCGGCGAGGCATTCTACAAGGCACAGGAAGCAACCCAGACAAGACTTCCGAAGGAAGGCACGGTGCTTTTTTCTGTCAGCCGCAAGGATAAGCCAGAGGTTGTAGATATCGCAAAGACATTTGAGAAATGCGGATTCCACATCGTAGCTACTGGTACTACTTATGAACTGTTGATCGCAAATGGTATTAAGGCGGACCGTATCAACAAAATGCAGGAAGGCAGACCGAATATCGTGGATGCTGTGATGAATGGCAAGATCCAGCTCATCATCAACACACCGGCAACACAGGAAGAGAAGGTGTTTGATGACAGTTATGTCCGCAAGACCGCGATCCGTGCAAAGGTTCCATATATGACAACGATGGCAGCCGCACGTGCAACCGCAGAGGGTATCGAAGCAGTCTTAAAATATGGTGAGATCGGTGTTATGTCATTGCAGGAGATTCATAAGGCAATCCAATAATCGACAAAAAAATGCGGTAAAATTCAAATAAAAAATGTATACTTGTATACATGCAAAAAGGAGGGTGTAAATTTCCATTTACATCTTCCTTTTTTTGTAAGTGTGTATTATAATAGCACTTGGTCACTAAATATAGTATTAAAATAAAAAAGAAAATACTATATTTAGTGTTTGAGAAAGTATTATAAAAAGGGAGTCAAATATAAATGGATGCAGTACACACAAACGTAATTAAGAGAAATGGCGAGGAAGTAAATTTTGACCTGGACAAAATCGTCAATGCAATCAATGCTGCAAACAAAGAGGTAGACCGGTTGCATCAGTTGAACGATTATCAGGTGCAGGCAATCGCCGATAACATTGCGAAACAGATCGAGATCATGACACATGCGATTCACGTAGAAGATATTCAGGATATGGTGGAGACCGGAATTATGGAGATGCGTGGATACGAGGTTGCCCAGAAGTATGTGCGTTACCGGTATAAGCGGGAACTTGCCAGAAAATCAAATACGACCGATAACGGAATCCTGGCTCTGATTGATCATATGAATGAGGAAGTCAATCAGGAGAATTCAAATAAGAATCCGGTCATTAATTCAACCCAGCGTGATTATATGGCAGGCGAGGTCAGCAAAGATTTGACGAAGCGTATGCTGCTTCCGAAAGAAATTGTGGAAGCACATGAGCAGGGAATTATCCATTTCCATGATTCGGATTATTTCGCCCAGCGGGAACATAACTGCGACCTGGTAAATCTGGAGGATATGTTGCAGAACGGAACCGTCATCAGCGAGACAATGATTGAGAAGCCGCACAGCTTCTTCACTGCATGTAATGTCACAACACAGATCGTGGCGCAGGTAGCAAGTAACCAGTATGGCGGACAGTCCTTTACACTTTCCCATATCGCACCGTTTGTCGATGTGAGCCGGAAGAAGATCCGCGAGCAGGTAATCGAGGAGCGGAAGATGTGTGGCGAAGCACTTGACGAGGAAGTGATCAGCAAGATTACAGAGAGCCGCCTGCGTGCAGAGGTAAAGAGCGGAATTCAGACGATCCAGTACCAGCTTATCACCCTTATGACCTGTAATGGGCAGGCACCGTTCGTCACGATGTTCATGTATCTCGATGAAGTCCCGGAAGGGCAGACACGGGATGATCTTGCAATGATCATCGAGGAAGTGCTGCAACAGAGAATCCAGGGTGTCAAGAATGAGAAGGGTATCTGGATTACACCTGCATTTCCGAAGCTCATTTATGTGCTTGACAAAGATAATATTACCGAGGATTCCAAGTATTGGTATCTGACCGAGCTCGCTGCGAAATGTACCGCAAAGCGTATGGTGCCGGATTACATTTCTGCGAAGGTGATGCGTGAGCTGAAAAATGGCGATGTCTATCCGTGCATGGGCTGCCGGTCATTTCCGACATCCGAGGACAGCCAGCGGAATCCGGATGGCACAAGAAAATATTACGGACGATTCAATCAGGGTGTTGTCACAATCAACTTGGTTGATGTTGCATGTTCTGCAGAGGGACATATCGACCGGTTCTGGGAGATCTTGAATCCCGTCTGGAGCTTTGTCACCGGGCACTTCGATGCAGACATGAGCGACTGCTTGGAACGGTATCCGATGTCGCTCCAATCCTGTGGCAGCATGGTGCACTCGCGAGACTCAAGAAGGGCGAAACCATTGATAAATTACTGTTCAATGGATATTCAACAATCTCACTTGGCTATGCAGGACTTTGCGAGATGTGCGTGCGTATGACAGGCAAGACACATACTTCACCAGAGGGCAAGAAGCTTGCACTCGAAGTAATGCAGAAATTAAATGACAAGTGTAAAGAGTGGAAGGAAGCAGAGAACATCAGCTATTCCGTTTATGGTACGCCGATGGAATCTACGACATACAAATTCGCCAAGTGCTTACAGAAGCGGTTTGGTATTATCAAAGGTGTTACTGATAAAAACTACATTACGAACAGCTACCATATCCATGTAACCGAACCGGTCAATGCATTCGACAAGCTGAAATTCGAATCCGAGTTCCAGAAGCTTTCCCCGGGCGGCGCGATCAGCTACGTAGAAGTACCAAACCTGCAGGACAATGTGGAGGCGGTAATCTCTGTAATGAAATTTATCTATGATAACATTTTGTATGCGGAGTTAAATACGAAGAGTGACTACTGCGAGATCTGCGGTTATGACGGCGAGATTAAGATCGTGACCGACGAGAACGGCAAGCTTATCTGGGAGTGCCCGAACTGTGGCAACCGTGACCAGAACAACCTGTTTGTAGCCCGAAGAACCTGTGGCTACATCGGAACACAGTTCTGGAATCAGGGCCGGACGCAGGAGATTAAAGACCGCGTACTTCATCTGTAAAAGAATATGAATAAACAAAGGCAGGAGCAGACGATTTCTTATGTTCCTGCCTTGCTTTTTGCAAAATAGCTCTTGCCTAAGCATCGCCAAGGTGCTAGTATGTATGAGTAATTTTGTTTTACGAATAAAATGTATATAAGTTTGTGCATAACTACTAATTCTAAAGCAGACCATTGAAGCACGCTGGCACTTAATGAGCGACAGCTTCATCGTCGCGAATTTAGTACCACTGCGTGATGAAGTGAGCGGGAGCGCGTCTGCGTAGAAATAGTAGTTATGTGCAAACTTTAGAAAAACTATATGTAAAACAATATGACTCATTAAAAAGACAAAGGAGATAAGAACATGAAGCCGATCAAAGAAGGAAAAGTTCGCGAGATCTACGACAACGGAGACAGCCTGATCATGGTTGCAACAGACCGTATCAGCTGCTTTGATGTAATCCTGAACAATCAGGTAACAAAGAAGGTACTGTACTGACACAGATGTCAAAATTCTGGTTTGATATGACAGAGGACATCCTTCCAAACCATATGATTTCCGTAGATGTAAAGGATATGCCGGAGTTCTTCCAGCAGCCACAGTTTGATGGAAACAGCATGCTCTGCCGGAAATTGAATATGCTTCCAATCGAGTGTATCGTAAGAGGTTATATCACAGGTAGTGGCTGGGCAAGCTACAAGGAAAACGGTACTGTCTGTGGCATCAAGCTTCCAGAAGGCTTAAAGGAGAGCGACAAGCTGCCTGAGCCAATTTACACACCATCTACCAAGCTGAGATTGGTGATCATGACGAGAACATCTCTTATGAGCAGAGCGTAGCGCATCTTGAGAAGTATTTCCCAGGCAAGGGAGAAGAATATGCGGCAAAGCTTCGCGATTATACAATTGCCCTGTACAAGAAATGTGCAGAGTACGCACTTTCACGCGGTATCATCATTGCAGATACAAAGTTTGAGTTCGGTCTGGACGAGGAAGGCAATATCGTACTTGGTGATGAGATGCTGACACCGGACAGTTCCAGATTCTGGCCGGCAGAAGGCTATGAGCCGGGACATGGCCAGCCATCCTTTGACAAGCAGTTTGCACGTGACTGGTTAAAGGCAAACGAAGGTCATAACTGGACATTGCCACAGGATATCGTAGATAAGACCATCGACAAATATCTGCAGGCATATAAGCTGTTGACAGGAAAAGATTTATAAGACCCAATAATGAAGCGGCAGGATGAACAGTCTTGCCGCTTTTTTCAGTATAATACTTAGACGTATGGTTGGTGAATTCGTACAATCGAAAAATCATCCATAAAAAATAAAACCGGAAACGTATAATATATAGCAGGGGTTATGAGGGGACAGGTTATATGACAGAACATGAATTTTATACTGCCATAAAAGGTCTTGCAAAAGGAAATAAGGACATGCTCCACGCCATCTACGACGCATATGGACGGCTGATCTATACAATCGTTTATGACATCTTAAAGAATCGGGAGGACGCGGAGGATGTGACATCGGAATTCTTTATCAAGCTGATCCGGGTAGCGGGTACCTATCAGAAGAAGACATCGCATCGGGCATGGTTGATCCGGATTGCAAGAAATATGGCAATCGATCTGCTACGGAAGCGTGGGCATGAATATCTGTTGCACGAGACAGAAGATGCGCCACAGGATCAATTAGAAGAAGGTGGGACGGTGGAGACGGCATCTACCGTCGAAGAACATGTGGTATTGGCAGAGGATATGCGGCAGGCAATTCAGACGCTTTCCGACCGGGAGCGAGAAGTGCTGGATTTGAAGCTGCTTGGAGATCTCAAATTCCGGGAGATCGCAAAGACTTTAGGACAGCCGCTTGGCACGGTGACGTGGCTGTACAATCAGGGAATCAAGAAATTAAGGAGGTGTCTGAGAGAGTATGGAACAACAGAATAAATTAACCGAAGAAGAAAAAGCATATCAGGCACTTCGCACACAGGATATGCAGGACATGCCGGATCTGTGGAGCCGGATTGATACAGGATTTGAAGAGGAAGTAACAAAGCAGCAAGCAGCTCGGAAAAAGAGAAGAACCAGACAGTTTGTACTGGTGGCAGCAGCAATTCTGATTGTGATCATTGCGGTGCCGGTAGGTATCAGTTCGATGCGTAAATCAAATATGAAGGAAATGAAAACAGAAACGGCAGCAGATATGCATGTGACAGAGGCTGGCAAGGATGAATGCAGATGAGGCAGATAGTGCACTGCCGAACATTGCAGATCAGACAGTGCAGGCAGACAGCGAAATTCAGGAAAGCGCAGATGCGAGCGTGAACCATATGGATGGCAATGGAGCGACGGAGGCACAGACGGATGCGGCGATAGCTGCAAATCAATCCGGAAACCAGGCTTCCGAAGAACGTAATGATGGAAATAATCAGATGAGCTATCAGACAATCACACAGGTGATTCTCACGCAGTATGATGCACAGGGAAAAATCGTTCAGCAGTTTGACAGCGAAGATACAGACGGTGCGATCGACAAGGTACAGTTTTTGCTAGAAACGTATCAGGTACTGGACTGGAAACCGGTGGATATGATAAAATCTGACATGCCATATTACCTGATGGAACTGAAACTGCAGGATGAATCGAGTGTTGCAAATGTTTATTATGAAGCAGAAAATACGGAAGGAAAGACCGTTGCAGATCTTATGACTGAATTACAGAAAATGAAAGAAATAAAAAAATGATGAATTTCATGAAACCTTTTTACCGGATATAGAGTGTTATATATGGAGCAAAAGAGTTCCCGCCGGGTAAAACTATGTCCGGTGCGGGGAGATAATTAAGGAGGACAGAGAATGGACAACAATCAGAACCAACAACCAAATGGCTATGGAATGCCACAGCCGAATATGCAGCAGGAATGCCGGGACAGAACGTGCAGCCAGGATACGGCATGCCACAGCAGCCAGCCGGTGGGAATCAGCCGCCAAAGAAAAAGAAAACCGGACTGATCGTCGGCTTGATCATTTTAGCGGTAGTATTGATCGGTGGCGTCATCTTCGCATTTATGAAGTTTGGCAAGAAGGATGGAAAAGGAAGCAGTAAGGATGCAGAAGCGGCGAAGCAGACAGTTGTGGATTTCTGCGAAGGTATGAAGAACCGGGATATGGATGCAATCGTGGATGCATATTATCCGGATCTTCAGTCCAGTGTAGCGGACAATTTCTACACATCGAATGGTGTATCATCCGAAGATGAATTCTGGAATCACTATGATACCGTATTTGGCGGATACTCATTTGCATATACAGCATCTGACGCAGAAAAGGTATCAGATTCCAAGAGACAGAGCACGCTGGATATCGTCAATGCAGCATATAGTTTATCCCTGGATGCGGACACCATGTATGAAGTGGACACAGAGGAGACATACTCTGGTTCCAACGGGAAGATGGTACTGGCTGAGCAGATTTACCTGATTGAAGAAGATGGTAAGTGGTATGTGATCTACGCAGAGTCTACACAGAAGGAAAACACACTTGTAGCGGCTGCACCGGAAGATACAGAGGAAGATACGGAAGAGACAACCGAGGCAGAGGAAGAGACGACCGAAGCAACAACCGAGAGCGCTGCAAGCACAACACCGGTAAATGCAGATGGCTTTGACTGGGAGAATATGCAGTTTACAATGCTTGGAAAACCTTATAACCTTGCGACACTTACCTATGACGATATCTTAGCAATGGGTTATTCCATTGAAGATGATTACCTCGAGGAGGAACTCGAAGACAATCAGTATTCGATGAGCGCCCGTGCAGAGGCTGCCGATGAGTCAGATATGTATATCCGTTTCAAGAACTTTACCGGTGGCGGAACAAAGAAGGTTCCGGATTGTGAGATTCTTGGAATCGAGCTTAGCCGTGATGATTTTGATAACAAGTATGATGCAGCACTTGGAAATGGCATCACTTTTGGCATGACACCGGATGAGGTAAAGGCGGTCATGGGCGAGCCGACCGATAGTTATACGAGCGATACGAGTGATTACATGACACTGACATACGAAGAAAATGATGATGCATACGCAAGCAGCGTGGAATTCACATTCCAGGACGGTGTGCTCACGAAGTTCGATATGGAGAATTACAACTAAAATCGTTTCATGGAGGAATCAAGTTGGAAGACCATGCAGGGATTGCACAACTTGTTGAGATGTATGCATCGATGATCTACCGCATCGCATATACGCGGATGCAGAATGTCGCCGATGCAGAGGATATCACCCAGGAGGTTTTGCTCAAATATCTGAAAGCGGACAAAACCTTCCGGGATGAAGAACATCGAAAGATGTGGCTAATCAGAGTGACAGTAAATACAATTAAATCAAATGTGACAAGTGCGTGGCGAAGACATACGGTTGCCTTAGATGATGTAACAGAACCTTCGTACGAGGCGTCAGACCTGCCGGTATTGAAAGAAAAGGTAGAGAAGCTTCCGGAGCGCTATCGACTGCCAATGTTTCTTTATTACTATGAAGAGCTATCGGTAAAGGAGATTGCGCATGTGACAAAAAGCACGGAGGGAACAGTGAAGTCGCTTTTGAGCAGGGGGAGAAAGATGCTCAGGGACGAATTGAAGGAGGATGGCTATGTCTGAGAACATGAAGAAGATATATCAAGCGTATGCGGATTCGATTGCACCCGCACCGGACATGCAGGAACGCCTGAAACGGCAACTGTATGCGGAAATGCAGGGAGAACGCCCCAGGAAACGAAACTATGGAAGAGGGCAATTCTCCCGGTGGTTGGTTGTAGCCTGTATGCTGTTCCTTGTGAGTGGCGGCTGCCTGATCTATGCGGTAATTGGCACCTCCGGACAGACAGGAGGGCAGACGGCCGCTGGATCATCGGAGCTGACACAGGCGGAACGCGTCTGTTGGGAGAAAAGAATGTGGCAGATACGGATATTGAACGATATCCGGAGAAAGAAAAGCCATGGATCCTGCAGGAGATGCTGGAACTCGATTCCGTCATAGTGCTCTACAACACGGAAGATGGCAGTGGGGCAGGAAAGCAGATGCGCATGTCGGAGAATGAACTCCGTTCATTGTGCGAATCACTGCAGAGTGCAACAATCTGTGAGGAAGTAACAGCCGGTGCAATAGCAAGCGAGTCAGCAGTCCGCTATCAGGTACTGATACAGTATAAGCCATTTATCAGTTTTACGATTTATAAAATAAAAAATTAAAAAGTACCATAAAAAGGAATCCTCTTCGTATCTTATATAGAGGCTTTTGAAAACAAAGATGTATATAAGATCGAAGGAGGATTTTTTATGAGAAAACGAATTTTAGCAATGGCGTTAAGCATCTGTATGGCGGTGGCTGTATGTGGATGCGGAAACAAAAAGAAGCAGAAGAAACGCAGACAGGAAGGACAGATGTAACAGTTACGGGAGAAGATACAGTTCCTTCCGGTGATGTGGCAGAGGAAGATAATGAAATGCAGGTGGACGGAATTATGCAGGAATCTGCAGCCAATATGGCGACAGCAGATTGCGAATCCGGCTTTTATGATGACTATCTGCAATGCCCGGATACAGAAGACTGGAACACAAATGAATATTCCTACACAGAGGAAAATCCATGGATGAATGTGCAGACCTCGCCACTTTCGACTTTTGCCGCCGACGTGGATACAGCAAGCTATACACAGATCCGGAGTGCAATCGAGAATGGCTACGACATTGATCCGTCGATGGTGCGTATCGAGGAGATGCTTAACTATTTCCATTATGATTATCCGCTCCCGAAAGGCAATGAAAAATTCGCCGTGTATACCGAGTATGCGGATTGTCCGTGGAATAAGGATACAAAGCTTGCCTTAGTTGCCATGAATACGCAGGCAATCGATTTCAAGGAGACACCGGCGTCAAACCTCGTGTTTCTGATCGACGTGTCCGGTTCGATGTTTGACGATAACAAGCTGCCGCTTGTGCAGCAGGCGCTTACTATGTTAGCAGAGAATCTGACTGAGAAAGACCGGGTATCTATCGTGACGTATGCCGGTTCGGACGAGGTTGTCCTGCAGGGTGTAAGCGGAGACGACTATCATGAAATCTCCTCTGCGATTGAAGGCTTGGAAGCGTATGGAAGTACAAATGGCAGCGCGGGGATTGAGACAGCGTATGCGCTAGCAAAGAAATATTTCATCAAGGGTGGAAATAACCGCGTGATTCTCTGTACTGATGGAGATCTGAACGTCGGGCTGACCAGTGAGGGACAATTGGAGAAGCTGATCACAGAGAAGAAGGATAGCGGTGTATTCTTAAGCACTTTTGGTGTCGGCTATGGCAATTACAAGGACAATAAGCTGGAACTGCTCGCGGACAAAGGAAATGGAAACTACGCGTATATCGATTCGATGTTTGAAGCAAAAAAGGCACTGGTCGATGAGCTTGGTGCCAATATGGTGACTGTGGCAAAGGATGTCAAATTACAGGTGGAATTCAACCCGGAGCAGGTGAAGGGCTACCGGTTGATCGGATATGAAAATCGTGTGATGGCGGCTGAGGATTTCGCGGATGACACAAAAGACGGCGGAGAGATGGGAGCCGGACACAGTGTAACCGCACTTTATGAGATCATCCCGGCTGATTCGGAGATGGAATTGCCGGAGACAGACTTGAAATACGGCGAAACTGCACAGGTTCTAATCTGTGGAACCGAAGATTATACCGATGAATTATTTACCGTCAATATCCGCTACAAAGAGCCGGATGGCGAGGAGAGCAAATTGGAATCCTACCCATGCAAGACAGAAAGCTACAACAAAGACGGCTCTGATAACCTGCGCTTTGCAGCCAGCGTCGCCGCCTTCGGAATGCTCTTGAAAGACAGCGAATATTCCGGCAGTGCAGACCTTGGCATGGTGTACACGCTTGCCAGTTATGCAGCCGGATCGGATGAATACAAGAAGGAATATCTAAGTTTGGTGAGAAACTATGGAGAGAAGCAGCCTGGATTCTCCGAGGATATAGTAGAATAATTGACGGTTTCAAATCATATAGAGAAAGATATTACAAACATAATTATATCAACACAGGTGGGAAATAATTAAATATATGCTTTGGGATACATTACTAACATAATAATCATATCAACACCCAGCAGGCATATCGGACAAATGGATTCCAAGAAGGGGCATTTGCGACCGCCGGTACTTAATGAGCACGAAGTGCGAATTTAGTACCGATGCGCGGAGCAACTAAGCGGAAGCGGCCCCGGATTGGAACCATTGTCCGATATGCCTGCGTCCGTTGGAAGAGTCCGTTAGAAATAGGAAAATAAACTTACGGAATCCAAACCATTTGTTATAATACTTTAAAATGTTAAAGTATTGCGGAGGTAGAAACTCATGGGTATGAATGGAACTATGATGCAGTATTTTCAGTGGGATCTTCCTGCAGATGCATCCCTTTGGAAAGCACTGGCAGAGGATGCGGCAAAATTAAAGACCGCAGGGGTGACGGCAGTCTGGTTACCGCCGGCATATAAAGGCGCACAGGGAAAAGAAGATGTCGGATACGGTGTCTATGACCTGTATGATCTGGGTGAGTTTAATCAGAAGGGCTCTGTCCCGACAAAGTATGGTACGAAAGCAGAATACTTAGCAGCGATCAAGGCACTGCATGATAAGAAAATCCAGGTATATGCAGATATCGTATTGAATCATAGAATTGGTGCAGACGAGGTGGAGCAGGTGTCTGCGGAAGAGTTCAACGCGAACAGCCGGAATCAGATGGTAGGCGATTCCAAGACGATTGGGGCGTGGACGAAGTTTACATTTCCGGGAAGAAAAGGAAAATATTCTGATTTTACATGGAACTGGACACATTTTGATGGCATCGACTGGGATCAGGACAGAGCAGTCAAATCCATCTTCAAGTTTGCGGGAAAAGACTGGGACAAGGAAGTGGATTCTGAGCTTGGAAACTATGATTACCTGATGGGTGCAGATCTGGATTTTAATAATCCGGAGGTAACGGAGGAGCTTACCCGTTGGGGCAAGTGGTATACCAAGCAGACCGGCATTGACGGATATCGGCTTGATGCAGTGAAGCATATCAACAAATATTTCTATAAGGACTGGCTGCGTGCCATGAAAGAAGACGTCGAAAAGGATTTATTTGCAGTCGGCGAGTACTGGCACTGGGATGTCAATGTATTACAGGATTACATAAATGCGAACGAGAGCGAGTTAAGTCTCTTCGATGTGCCGCTCCATTTCAACTTCCATAATTGTTCGAAGGCACATGGCAATTACGATCTGCGCACGATCTTAGACGGTACGCTTGCAAAGGTGAATCCGATGAAGGCAGTAACCTTTGTCGATAACCATGACAGCCAGCCGGGACAGTCATTAGAGTCGTGGGTAGAGGATTGGTTCAAGCCGATGGCATATGCGATCATCCTGCTTCGTCAGGAAGGCTATCCATGTGTATTCTATGGCGATTACAAGGGAATCCCAACGGCGAAGATCAAGTCGAAGAAGCGGGAGCTTGACAAGCTGATGAAGCTTCGTAAGAATCAGGCATATGGCGCACAGCACGATTATTTCGATGATCCAACTGCATTGGCTGGACACGCGAAGGCGATGAGGAACATAAGAATTCCGGTATGGCGGTTGTGATCTCCGATGGAACCGGCGGCACAAAGCATATGTATATTGGTAAGCAGTTTGCAGGATGCCATTTCGCGGATGCGATGGGAAATGCAAAATACAACATCAAGATTGACGAGGAAGGCTTCGGTGATTTCTATGTAAACCGTGATGCCGTGGCAGTCTGGGTGCACAAAGAGAATAAATAGGATAGCTCAATATGAGTAGGTGATGACATGGAAAAGACAATACGGACACAATTTGTAAAAGAATTTCTCGAAGCTGTACTCACGCTCGAATCGGTAGATGAATGTATGGATTTTTTTGAGGATGTCTGTACGGTGAAGGAAGTACAGTCGATTGCGCAGCGGTTTGCGGTTGCGAAGCTTCTGAAGGATGGAAAGACTTATGCGGAGGTAGCGAACGAGACAGGCGCTTCGACCGCGACGATCAGCCGTGTAAACCGGTCCTTAAATTACGGAAATGCAAGCTACGATAAAGTATTTGCAAGACTCGAAGAGAAAAATAAGGCATAAAAAATTGCTGTCTGGACACATAGCGGTTCAGACAGCATTTTCTTTTTAAGCGTCTGCACAAGCTCTTCCGTACAGACTGATCATGTAGAGTCCGGAAAGACCGACCAAAGCATAGATGACACGTGTGAATGCGGTCGCATCGCCGAAGATGCCGGAAACAAGATTGAAGTCGAAGAAACCAATCAGTCCCCAGTTGATCGCACCGATGATGGCAATTGTAAGAGCCACACAGTTTAATACTTTCATAACAAACCTCCATATACGTTAAAAATACAGAAATGTACTTTCTTACATCTATCATTTCCTGCTTCCGCAAAAATATACATCCGATATCAAAAAAGTGTTTCAAAACCGCAATATTGTTGTTATAATGTTATGTGGTAAAAATATGTTCAAAAATAAAAAGCATACAGGGAAAGGCCACGAAAGTGGAAAGGTACAGTCATGGGCGGTTTTTTTGGAGTTGCGTCAAAAGAGGATTGTGTATTTGATTTGTTTTTTGGAACAGATTATCATTCCCATCTTGGAACGAGACGTGCAGGTATGGCGGTGTATAGTGAGGAACATGGATTTGAAAAAGCAATCCATAAGATTGACAATGCACCATTCGGACAAAGTTTGATAAAGAAGCAAATACCATGAAAGGTAACTTTGGAATCGGATGTATCTCAGATTATGAGGCACAGCCGATCTTAGTGCGTTCGCATCACGGTACGTTTGCAATTACAACCGTTGGCAAGATCAACAATGCACAGGAAATCATTGATACGATTTTGCAGGGAAGAACACATTTCTTTGAGATGAGTAACGGTGAGATCAATGCGACAGAGCTTGTGGCTGCGATTATCGATCAGAAGGATAATTTCATCGATGGTATCCGCTATGCACAGGAGATCATCGAAGGTTCGATGTCCATGCTGATCCTGACGCCGAAGGGCATCTACCTTGCAAGAGATAAATACGGAAGAACGCCGATCATCGTTGGTAAGAAGGATGGCGCATTCTGTGCAACCTTCGAGAGCTTTGCGTTCTTGAATCTCGGTTATTCGACTTACCGGGAGCTTGGACCGGGCGAGGTTGCCGTGATGACGAGCGATGCATTGAAGACTTTGGTTCTGCCGGGTAAAGAGATGAAGATCTGTACCTTCCTCTGGATCTACTATGGATATCCATCTTCGACTTACGAGGGTGTGAATGTCGAGGAGATGCGGTATCGCTGTGGGCAGCTTCTTGCAAGACGGGATAATGTCAAGCCGGATATCGTTGCGGGTGTTCCAGATTCCGGTACGGCACATGCAGTTGGATATGCAAATGAGTCTGGCATTCCATTTTCCAGACCATTTATCAAATACACGCCGACATGGCCACGTTCGTTCATGCCAACGATTCAGAGTAAGCGTAATCTGATCGCGAAGATGAAGCTGATCCCGATCGAGGAGCTGATCCGGGGTAAGAGCCTGCTGCTGATTGACGATTCCATCGTGCGTGGTACACAGCTTCGTGAGACGACAGAATATTTGTTTGAGAGTGGTGCGAAGGAAGTGCATATTCGTCCGGCGTGCCCACCGCTTGTATACGGATGTAAATACTTAAACTTCTCCCGTTCAAACTCTGAGATGGAGCTGATCACAAGAAATGTTATCGCAGAGTTAGAAGGCGGGGATGTCAGCGATGAAGTCTTGCAGGAGTACGCAGATTACACATCTGAGAAATACCAGAAGATGGTTGATAAGATCTGCGAGAAGCTGAAATTTACATCACTCCGGTTCCACCGCTTAGATGATATGCTTGAGGCTGTTGGAATCGAGCCGGAGAAGCTTTGTACATATTGTTGGAATGGAAAGGAATAAGACGATGTTAGGTGATATCGAATCAAAACCATGGGATTACAGAACGCTGCCGAACAAGATGCTGGAGCTCGTCAAGAATGTGGGCGATATGCAGCAGGAAGGCACCGGGTATTTTACAGATAGTGAATCCGAGATGTTGACAATCCTGAATTACTTGAATTACGGGGAGAAAACGAATATCACGGATTCGATGATCGAACAGATTGATCTGGCGATCAAGACAATGGAAGGACGTAAGCTTGCAAATCGTGACGACGATAGTTTCATCAAGCTTGACTTCTAATGAGGACAGAGGAACAAGTGCTTATTGCCATGTTTGAGGCGCTCATCCCGTGGTATGAAGCACATAAACGTGAACTTCCGTGGAGACAGGATAAGGAGCCGTACCATGTGTGGCTGTCAGAGATCATGCTGCAGCAGACGCGTGTGGAGGCAGTCAAGGAATATTACCGGCGATTTCTTACGGCACTTCCGACGATTGCAGATCTGGCGGAGGCACCGGAGGAACAGATCTTAAAGCTCTGGGAAGGACTTGGATATTATAATCGTGTGCGCAACCTGCAGAAGGCGGCACAGACGATTTGTGCGGAATACACGGGAGTATTTCCATCGGAATACGCACAGATCCGGAGTTTATCCGGTATTGGCGACTACACAGCAGGCGCAATCGCGTCGATCTGCTTTGATGCACCGACACCGGCGGTGGATGGAAATGTATTGCGCGTGTATAGCCGGCTTCTGGCGGATGACGCAAACATTGATCTGCAGACAACGAAGAAGCGCATCACGAGAAAACTGCAGGAGACGTATCCGCAGAAGAATCCGGGAATCGCGACGCAGGCACTGATGGAGCTTGGTGCGACTGTCTGTGTGCCAAATGGTGCACCGCGGTGCGATGTATGTCCGGTAGCGGAGATCTGTCAGGCACGAAAGCAGGACACATGGAGGAATCTGCCCGTCCGCAGTGAGAAGAAGAAACGAAAGATTGTGGATAAGACAGTATTTATCCTGCTTACGGAAGATACCGTGGCACTGCATAAGCGCAGCACAAGCGGACTTCTGGCAGGCATGTGGGAATTCCCGAATGTGGATGCAAAGCTTGACAAGCAGGCGGCGGTAACACAGGTAACCGGCTGGCAGGCAGAACCGTTGGATCTTCTGATGCAGACAAGCTACACACATATATTCAGCCATGTGGAATGGCATATGACAGCGTATTATATCCGATGTCGGAAAACAAATAAAAAATGGAAGTGGGTAACAAAGGAGAGTCTGGACGAGACGTATGCATTACCATCTGCGTTTCGCCCATTTCGGGAACAGATCGAGAACTTGTAGGTAAAATTAAAAATTAGGAGGAAACATCATGAACGAAGTGAATGATTTAGGATGTTTCCGACGATCTGCCGCCGAACGAATGTGAGGGGGCGATACATATTATAGCAGGAGGATTGCGAATGGAAAAAATCAGGAAGGTATGTGGCATGCTCAGTATCAAGAACTTTTTGCTCCTGACGGTTGCGGGAATCGTCAACGCATTTGGCGTTGTTATATTTTTAGCCCCCGTCAAACTGTATGATAGCGGTATCTCGGGAACTGCTATGCTGGTGTCCCAGCTCACACCGAAATGGATCAGTCTTTCCCTGGTTTTGATTCTCTTAAATATTCCAATCTTCTTACTTGGATTAAAGCGCGAGGGCGTGGTATTTACAATCTATGCGATTTATGCGGTTTTGATCTATTCCATTGTTGCGTGGATCATCACAGATATTCTACCGGTGGATGTGACGATCGTATCCCCGCTTGCCGGAAGTGATTTGTTTCTGTGTGCAATCTTCGGCGGTATTATCTCCGGCTGCGGAAGCGGACTTGCGGTACGGTTTGGCGGCGCGATGGATGGTATCGATATCATAGGCGTTATGTTCGCGAAGAAGCTTGGGTTAAGTCTCGGTTCGTTCGTAATGGCATACAATGTAATCTTATATATCATATGTGGAATTGTGCTTGACAGCTGGATTTTGCCGCTTTATTCGGTTGTGACTTATGCGGCGGCATCCAAAACGATTGACTTCTTCGTGGAGGGCTTCGACCGTTCCAAGGCAGCCTTTATCGTGACAGAACATCCGAAGCATGTGTGCGAGCACTTTCCGCCGCATTTGAAAACGGTATCACAACGATTGATGCGAAAGGATATTATTCGAATACCGACCGCACGCTGGTGTATTTCATTGTGAACCGGTTTCAGGTCGGCAAGATGCGAAATCTGGTACATAGCATTGATCCGTATGCGTATATCGCAATCAATGATGTGGCAGACATCTTCCCGGCGACAAACCTGAACGACCTGAAGGGTGAAAATAAATTGGATGATACAGGAGATTCCGATGATGCAGAATAAGGAATCCCGTGAAAGAGATAGATGTAAAGGAGTAAAGTCAGCATATGTATTATGTACCGGAAGGAACAACCCGTTGTGGGTATTATGAATGTGAAAGCTGTGGAGAGAAATTCCTGTCTCTGCAGACGATGGAGCATATCAACTGTCCATACTGTGAGGCGGAATTTGATCCGGAGATCGGACCGGATGAGACGTATGCGAGGTGCTGAAGACACCGCAAAGCTGATACAGGTATTGGAGGGCGAGGATGTCGAGAAGATGGATGCATTACTCAGTCTTGCCATTACCGGTGGAAATTTCGAGTGGATATAATGTGTGCACAGATGAAGCAATCAGCTGGATTCGCAAGTGAATCAGCAGATAGGAAATGCACGTTCGGGAGGAGACATCTACATGATAGCAGTATTAGGACCGAAAGGGACATTTTGCGATAAGTCCTATGAAGAATATAATAAGAAATATGAGGCAGCACACGGGAAATCATTAGAACCGCTTTATTGTCCGACAATTGACGATGTGTTCGAACAGCTCTGTACGAACGAAGCGTGTGAGTATGCGGTTGTTCCGGTAGAAAATATGCTGGATGGTTATGTGCAGCGGACACTTGACCTGTTGCTGGAGAAAAACGTCTATATCGTCGATGAAAATCAGGTGGCAGTTCAGTTTTCGCTGCTTGCCAATACAGAGAAGATAGAAGATATCCGGAAGATCTATGTGCAGTTCAAGACGAACGGGCAGTGCAGACAGTTCCTGCATACCCTGCATGACGCAGAGATTGTAACGACGAACAGTAACATGGAATCTTATTACAAGATACAGGATGAACCAGGAACAGCGGCAATTGTACCACATCATGTGATACAGGCAGACGATGTGCGCGTGCTTGCAGAAGATGTGACAGATGCAAAAGGCAATCATACCCGTTTTATCATCCTGCGCAAGGGCGTGTTAGACGTGGAAAATCCGGATCTTGAAAAGCAGTTAGAAGAGCTTGTAAGTAACGAGAAAGGGTTGGATGCAGATGCGGATGGCACAGAGAAAGCCGCGGAGCTTACACGGGAGAAAGTACGAATCCCGGTCTATATCATGCCTGCCACCGACCGGCCCGGAATCCTGTTCGATATCCTGCGCCGGTTCTATGACAAACGCATCAACTTGATCTCAATCATGTCCCGTCCGACAAAACAATCGATGGGAACCTACAATTTCTACATCGAGATCGACTGCCTGACCGAGCGGCTCGAAGTTGTTGTCGAGACACTGAGACAAATCCAAGTGTATAACGATATTAAGATACTTGGAGCATACAAGGAACATTAGATAAGCCAGGCATCATATAAGATGAGTGTTTATGGAATCATGGCAAACCTGATGAAATATGGAAGAGCTGCATCCACAGAACAGATTGTAAAGCAGACCGTTGAAGCACGCTGGTACTTAACGAGCGACTGTTTTTTGTCGCGAATTTAGTATCCACTGCGTGCTGAACCGAGCGAGAGCGCGTCTGCGTACAATTGTTCTGCGGATGCAGCTTCTCAGAAGAATAATCAGGTTTGCCATGATTCGGAAACAGAGTAAAAAGGAGGCGAGGCGTACCGGACATACGGTGCGGCAACGATGAATAAGGATTTAACAGTAGGGAAACCGGAGCGTGTATTGTGGAGGTATTGCATTCCGTTACTTGGAAGCGTCATTTTCCAGCAGCTATATAATATTGCAGACAGTCTGGTCGCGGGAAAATATGTTGGTAAAAATGCACTTGCAGCCGTGGGAAATTCTTATGAGATTACATTGATTTATATGGCGTTTGCATTTGGCTGCAATATGGGGTGTTCCGTCATTGCGGCGCAGTTTTTCGGGGCGAAGAATTACCGGAAGATGAAGACGACCGTCTATACGACATTTATATATTCGGCGGTGCTGTGTCTGATTCTGACACTGACCGGACTTTTTGCAGGCGGCGCATTGCTGCATCTGATACACACGCCGGCAGATATATTTGCAGATTCCAAGCTGTATTTGGACGTGTATACCGGAGGACTTGTATTTTTGTTCTTCTATAACATTGCAACCGGTATATTCTCGGCACTCGGAGATTCGAAAACACCGTTTATATTCTTAGCTTTTTCATCGGTATCGAACGTGTTTGTCGATATTTTGTTTGTAAAGAGCTTTCATATGGGTGTCGCTGGTGTCGCGTGGGCGACATTTATCTGCCAGGGCGTAAGCTGTATCCTGTCCGTGATCGTTGTGCTGCTCCGGCTGCGTAAGATCAAGGATGAACACGAAGGACATCAGAAGGTGCCGGTATTTTCTGGAGAAATCTTCGGTAAGATGCTGAAGATCGCGATACCAAGTACCTGCAGCAGGGCTTTGTGTCGATCGGAAATATCATTATCCAGAGTATCATCAACAGCTTTGGCTCGGACGTGATCGCGGGATATGCGGCAGCCGTGAAGCTCAATAACATGGTCATCACGACATTTACGATGCTTGGAAATGGTGTCTCGAATTTTGCAGCACAGAATCTCGGTGCACAGAAGATCGAGCGGATCAGTCAGGGCTGCAAGGCAGCATTGAAGCTGATTTTTCTTACATGCGTGCCGGTTGTAATATTGTATCTTACGTGCAGCGGCAGTCTGGTGCAGCTTTTCATGGATGCAAACAGTGCCGAGGCGAAGAAGGTTGGCGTTGAATTTTTACATATTTTAGCACCATTTATTTTGTGGTGTCGATCAAGCTGATTACGGACGGTGTCCTGCGGGGCGTTGGAGCAATGAAGCAGTTTATGGTTACAACATTTCTGGATCTGTTTCTGCGCGTGATTTTAGCCGCGCTTTTCTCGAAGGAATGGGGCAGTACCGGAATCTGGCTCGCATGGCCGGTCGGGTGGACGATCGGAACGAGTGCATCAATCGTCTTGTATCGGATTGTTGTTAGAGGATTAAAAAGGAAGAAGATGGAAGAGGTGACAGAATGAACGATCAGGAACCAATCGGACAGGTAGCAAGCAGTAAGGAAGAGATTCTTGCGTCACTCAAGGAACATGGATATCGTCTGACAGAGCAGCGCAAGCTGATCGTCGACATTATTGCGAACGAAGAATATACCTGTTGTAAGGAAGTTTATTTTCTGGCGCATAAGCGGGACAACAGCATTGGCATTGCAACCGTGTACCGCATGATCAATACGCTGGAGGAAATCGGCGCGATCAGCCGGAAAAATATACAGAAGAATAATTGTAGTGGCAGATGCTGTGACATGAAAGGCGGCTGTACGGTCGTCACAGAGGAGAGCAAACAGATTATTCTGACAGAGGAGGATATTCAGGAGGCTTTGAAGTATATCATGGAGAAAAACGGATATGCGAATGTGGATGAGATCAAAGCCGTTCTGGTGAACCAGCAATGAGTAAACGGAAAAATTATGATGAGGGGACACATGGGAATCAGCTGCGCGGTGTGTTGTGTGTATTGGTTGGCGCAATCTCGTGGGGATTTTCAGGTGCCTGCGGACAGTTTTTGTTTTCGCACTACAACATCAACACGGCATGGCTTTCGTGCATGCGCATGCTTGTCACCGGAGTGATCCTCACAATTGCATATATTATCCGCGAGCGGAAAGCGGCATTTGATATATTCAAATCGACACGGGATTTCTTCGGAATCATCCTGTTTGCGATTTTCGGCGTGGGTCTGTGCCAGTATGCATATTTAGAGGCGATTCATCATACGAACGCCGGGATTGCAACGGCACTGCAGTATCTGGCACCGGTGATGGTGCTGATCATATCCTGTGTACGCAGATTGCGTCCGCCGAAGTTTCGCGAGATCGTGGCGGTGCTTCTGGCGGTTGGCGGTACATTTCTCATCGCAACGCATGGAAATATCCATCAGATGAGTATCTCGAAAGAGGGTCTGAAGTGGGGATTGCTTGCGGCGTTTGGGTTCTGCATGTATACCCTGCTTCCGGAGCGGATGCTAAAAAATGGGGCAGTCAGCCGGTCGTTGGCTATGGCATGCTGATCTGTGGCGTGGTATATAGCTGTATCGTCAAGGTATGGACGATTCCGGTGCATCTCGATTTCCATGGAATATTAGCAGTTGCGGCGATGGTTTTGATCGGAACGATGATGTCGTTTTTGTTATTCCTGCAGGGAGTACATGACATCGGCCCGGTGCGTGCCAGCATGATCTCCAGCGTGGAACCGGTTTCGGCAACACTTTTTTCCGTGTTGTGGCTTGGAACGGTCATGACGACGATGGATCTGGTAGGTATGGCATGTATTTTAGTGATGGTAATTATACTGTCCGTAAAGGAGTAACAAAAGCGTATAGGAATTCACGGAATGTATAGATAAAAAAACATTTACAATCACGCGGGGAATAGGGTATTATAAAATTAATGTATTGGTTCGGGATCTACGCATAGAGAGAAAGGGAAAAATATGATATATACAGTAACATTTAACCCGTCGCTGGATTATATTCTGGATTTGACGGAATTCGAACGCAACCAGGTGAATCGTACGACAGGTGAGAAGATTCTGCCGGGCGGCAAGGGCATCAACGTATCCATTGTACTGCAGAATCTCGGTATCGATAACCGTGCAATCTGTTTTACATCGGGATTTACCGGAGAAGCTTTGAAAGCGTTGCTGATGCAACGGGATATGAATGCGGATTTTATCGATATTGCAAATGGACTGACCCGTATCAATGTCAAGATGCGCTGTGGCGATGAAACAGAGGTCAACGGACAGGGACCGGAGATCAAGAGCGAGGATATCGCAGAGCTCTATGAGAAGCTTGGCTATCTGGATCAGGATGATTATCTGGTACTTGCGGGCAGCCTGCCGGACTGCATGGCCAAGACAACGTATATGGATATCATGCAGATGCTGCAATACAATAACAACAAGATTATCGTGGATGCGACCGGAGAACTGCTCACGAATGTTCTTCCGTATCACCCATTTTTAATCAAGCCAAACCGTACCGAGCTTGGAAATCTGTTCGGTGTGGAAGTAACGACGATGGATCAGGCAGAGATGTATGCGAAGCAGCTGCAGGAGCGTGGCGCGAGAAATGTGCTCGTCTCCATGTCGTATCAGGGTGCAGTCCTTGTGACAGAGGATGGCAGAGTGATCCGCGCAGCCGCACCGAAGGGACAGGTGAAGAACTCTGTCGGTGCCGGTGATTCGATGCTTGCCGGATTCCTGGCAGGTTATATCGAGCGCGATGATTACGAGTATGCGTTGAAGCTTGGGATCTGTGCCGGAAGTGCCAGTGCATTCTCCGAGGAGCTTGCAACGAAAGAAGAGATTGATACGCTGTTTCAGACACAGATGGCGTAATAACAACACAGTATAAATGCATGCAGGACAGTTGATTTACAGTCAGCTGTCCTGTTTTTTATGTCTGTTTTTTGGACATAGTATAGTGAATATGATTTTTTTGACTGATTTTGACTGAAAATTGAAGAAAAAATGAAAGAAAATGATTGACAGTGACTGAAAATGGCGTTATCATATAGAAAAGTTGAACGAAATTGAAATAAAATGAATGATTTTGACGGAAAGGAGAAACATGTTAGGAGAAGAAAGACAGCAGGCGATACTTGCAGCGGTAGAACAAAGACACAGCGTTTCCGTACAGGAACTGATGCAGCTTCTTGATATTTCCGAGTCCACAATCAGACGGGATCTTAACGCACTGGATAAGGAAGGCAGACTGGTAAAGGTACATGGCGGTGCGATGGCAATCGGCGGAAGCTCCATGTGAAGGACGATGCGGTGGAATACCGGAAGGAGATTAACCGGGAAGAAAAGATTGAGATTGCCAGATATGCGGCGGCATTGATCAAGGATCAGGATGTAGTGTATATGGATGCTGGAACGACAACCGAGCTGATGATCGACTATATCACAGCGAAGAATGTGATATTCGTCACAAACTCATTTGCACATGCAAAGCATTTGTCCCAGAAAGGCTATACGACATATATCCTTGGCGGTGAGTTCAAGCCGGTCACAGAAGCAATCGTCGGAGAAGAAGCAATTATTTCCTTGGATAAATACAACTTCACGAAAGGCTTCTGGGGTGCGAACGGTGTGACGAAGGGCAACGGATTTACAACACCGGATGTTAAAGAAGCAATGGTGAAGAAGAAATCCATGCAGAAGACGAAGGAGCGCTATGTGCTGTGCGACAGCAGCAAATTCGGAGAGATTTGTTCGATTAGTTTTGCAGAATTCAAGTCTGCAAGGATAATTACAACGAAGATTGAAAATAATGAGTACAGAGGAATGAAGAATATCACGGAGGTGAGCGTATGATTTACACTGTTTCATTTAATCCATCTCTTGACTATGTACAGGATCTGGATTGTGTGAACCTTGGATATGTCAACCGTACCAGTGGCGAGAAGATTCTGCCGGGTGGAAAAGGAATCAATGTATCTATGGTATTGAAGAATCTTGGATTCGAGAATCAGGCACTTGGATTTACGGCCGGATTTACCGGAGAGGTTTTGAAATCCATGTTGAAGGCAAAAGGTGTGGAAAGCGATTTTATTGAGTTAGATGCAGGCATGACACGGATCAATGTCAAGATCCGCGCGAAGGAGGAAACCGAAATCAATGGACAGGGACCGAAGATTTCCGCGGATGCATTGGAACAGCTATATCAGAAGTTAGAGACCTTGCAGGGGGGCGATATCCTTGTGCTGGCAGGTTCGATTCCGGAGAGCATGCCGCAGTCCGCCTATATGGATATCATGAAACGTCTGCAGGACAAGAAGTTGAAGATCGTCGTAGATGCGACAAGAGATCTTCTGGTGAATGTGCTTCCATATAAGCCGTTTATGATCAAACCGAATAATTTCGAACTCGGCGAGATCTTCGGTGTGGAGATCAAAGACAAAGACGATGTATGCAAATATGCGAAGAAGCTGCAGGAGCAGGGAGCCAGAAATGTGCTTGTATCCATGGCAGGGATGGCGCGGTATTACTTGCGGAGGACGGAAGTGAGTACCGGGCAGAGGCTCCAAAGGCACAGTGAAAAATTCCGTCGGTGCCGGAGATTCGATGGTCGCCGGATTTATTGCCGGATATCTGATTACAGATGGCGGAGCAGATGCTTATAGAAACGCATTTGAAATGGGTGTATGTACCGGAAGTGCGAGTGCATTTTCGGAAGAGCTAGCAACGAAGGAAGAAGTCGAAGGCTTGTACGTGAAGACCTTCGGCAAAAAATGATAAAGGAGGGGTTGCATATGCGAATTACAGATTTGTTAGACAAGAGGAGCATTTACCTTGGTGCGAAGGTAAGCTCGAAGGAAGAAACACTGGATCGTGCCGTAGCTTGATGGCAGAGAGCGGAAAGATCGCAGATGTTGACACATACCGCAAGGGTGTGTATGCAAGAGAACAGGAAGGAACAACCGGAATTGGAGAAGGAATCGCGATTCCGCATTGTAAGTCGGCAGCCGTGAAGCAGGCAGGACTTGCAGCGATGGTGATTCCGGATGGCGTAGATTTTGATTCGTTGGATGGCGAGCCGGTACATCTGCTGTTCCTGATCGCAGCACCGGATACCGCAGACAATGTACATCTCGATGTACTGAGCAAATTATCCGTGCTTCTTATGGACGAGGATTTCACGAACGCATTGAAATCCGCGAAGACAGTAGATGAATTCTTAAGTATCATTGACAAGGCGGAAAATGGTGATGCCAAGCAGGAAGAGATTCCGACTATCTCAGAAGCAACAAAGAAGATTTTAGCAGTAACGGGATGCCCGACCGGAATCGCACATACTTATATGGCTGCCGAAGCATTGGAGAAGAAAGCAAAGGAGCTGGGCTACGCAATCAAGGTAGAAACCAGAGGTTCCGGCGGAGCCAAGAATGTATTGACTGCAGAAGAAATCAAAGAAGCAGATGCGATCATCGTAGCTGCAGATACACAGGTGCCGATGGATCGTTTCCACGGCAAGAAGGTAATCATCTGCAAGGTGGCAGATGGTATCAATAAGGCAGAACAATTACTGACACGAGCAGCCGAAGGCAAAGCAGCTGTCTATGAAGCAGGCGGTGATGCAGCCGAAAGCAAAGAGACCGAGGGCAAAGAAAGCGTCGGACACCAGATTTATAAGCATTTGATGAACGGTGTATCGCATATGTTACCATTTGTCGTTGGCGGTGGTATTCTGATCGCACTTGCATTCCTGATTGACGGATTGCTCATTGACTTAAACCACGTTCCGCAGTATCTGATTGACAAGTATGGTTCGGTTGCAGATGTAAAGAGTAACTTCGGTACATTGACACCGGTTGCTTATTTCTTGAAGGCTCAGGTTGGAGGCGTGGCATTTAGTTTTATGCTGCCGATCCTCGCCGGATTTATCGCGATGAGTATCGCGGACCGTCCGGGACTTGCACTTGGCTTCTTAGGTGGTGCCATTGCAGCAAATGGAAAGTCCGGATTCCTCGGCGCACTGGCTGCCGGATTTATAGCAGGCTATGTTGTATTGCTGCTGAAGAAGATTTTCTCGAAGCTTCCTTCTGCACTGGAAGGAATGGTGCCGATCCTGCTGATCCCGGTCTTTGGATTGCTGATTACCGGAGCAGGTATGGTGTATGTGATTGAACCGGTTGTCGGATTTATCAATACAGCCTTGAACAATGGCTTGAAGAACATGAGTGGCGCAAATATTATCCTGCTTGGAGCATTGCTCGGCGCGATGATGGCAGTCGATATGGGAGGCCCGGTCAACAAGGCAGCGTATGTATTCGGTACCGCGCAGATTGCAGCCGGAAATTATGATATCATGGCAGCGGTTATGATTGGAGGTATGGTTCCTCCAATCGCAATTGCAATCGCATCCTTATTGTTCAAGAACAAGTTTACAGAGCAGGAACGCAAGGCAGGTCCTACAAACTTCGTTATGGGACTTTCCTTTATCACAGAGGGAGCAATTCCATTCGCCGCAGCCGATCCGTTACATGTCATTCCGGCATGTGTGGTTGGTGCAGGTGTCGCTGGTGGACTTTCCGCAGCGTTTAACTGTACACTGATGGCGCCTCACGGTGGAATCTTCGTATTCCCGGTTGTTGGACACGCCGCAATGTATCTTCTCGCACTGGTAGTCGGAAGTATCATTTCCGCACTCCTGCTCGGAGTATTAAAGAAGAAAGTAGTCGCATAATACAAGGTCATACGATTGAAGAATTTTATATCATATAATTGTTATATAGGATTGTGGAATCAAATATTGTAGATAGAGTTGCGTGTCACTACACAATTCTAAAGCAGACCATTGGAACACGCCGACACTTAATGAACGGCAAACGTGTTTGTCGTGAATTTAGTGTCCGCTGCGTGTGGAAGTGAGCGAGAGCGTGTCTGCGTAGAATGTGTAGTGTACGCAACTCAGAAAGAAAACATGATGTTGGATAACCATAAAAGAAAAGGAGAATAAAATTATGAGAGAGTTTAGTTATGTAATCACAGATGCACAGGGAATCCACGCAAGACCAGCCGGACAGCTTGTAAAGCTCGCAGCCGCTTATCCTTGCAAGGTAACGATCGCAAAGGACGGAAGAAGCGTTGACGCAAAGCGTATCATGGGCGTTATGAGCCTTGGCGCAAAGCAGGGACAGGAAGTGATCCTGCAGGCAGACGGTGAACAGGAAGATGAGGCAATCGCAGCACTCTCCGCATTTATGAACGAGAATCTGTAATTGATGTACGAAGAAAGGGAAGGTCTTATACAGCCGGGTGAGAGTATGCAGGAATTAAAAGGAAAAAGTGTATTTGGCGGAATTGCAATCGGTCGGATCTCCGTATATAACAAGGATGAAAGTACTGTCAAACGTGTAAAGATCGAGACACAGCCGCAGAAGTAAAGCGATTTGAAGAGGCAAAGGAAACCGCGAAGGAGCAGTTACAGGCACTGTACGAGAAAGCACTGGTGGAAGTCGGAGAAGTCAATGCGATGATATTCGACGTACACCAGATGATGTTGGATGATCTTGATTATGTGGAAGCAATCACACATATGATCGAGAATCAGGGAATCAATGCCGAGTATGCGGTTGCGGCGACAGGAGATAATTTTTCGAACATGTTCGCGGCGATGGACGATGATTATATGAAAGCACGTGCCGCGGATGTGAAAGATATTTCCAACCGCGTTGTGAAGATTCTGCAGGGAAAGAAAGATAGTGTATTAGATGGTGATGAACCGGTGATCCTATTAGCAGACGATCTGGCACCGAGCGAGACTGTCCAGCTTGATAAGTCGAAGGTGCTTGCATTCGTAACGAGACATGGTTCCACGAATTCCCATACAGCGATTCTGGCGCGGACGATGAATATTCCGGCACTGATCGGTGTTAAATTCGAGGAAAATGTCGACGGCAGATTCGCAATTGTCGATGGTTACAATGGCAGTGTCTATGTAGAGCCAACCGATGATGTTGTGAAAGAATACGAGAGTAAGAAGCAGGAAGCCGAAGAGAAGAAACGCTTGCTGCAGGAACTGAAGGGCAAGGAAAATATCACACTCGATGGAAAGAAAATCAAGCTGTACGCGAACATCGGTGGTGTTGCGGATGTGGCATCTGCCCTGCAGAATGATGCAGAGGGCATCGGACTTTTCCGAAGCGAGTTCCTGTATTTAGAGAGCAATACATTTCCAACAGAAGAAGAACAGTTTCAGGCATATAAAACAGTTGCAGAGAATATGGCAGGCAAGAAAGTCATTATCCGTACACTGGATATCGGTGCCGACAAACAGGTGGATTATTTCAATCTGGATAAAGAAGATAATCCGGCGATGGGCTATCGTGCAATCCGCATCTGCCTGACACAGCCGGAGATATTCAAGACACAGCTTCGCGCAATCTTCCGTGCAAGCTATTACGGAAATATCGGCGTGATGTATCCGATGATCATTTCGTGGCAGAGGTGCAGCGGATTCATGCGATCGTTGACGAAGTGAAAGCCGAGTTAGATGCGCAGGGACTTCCGTACGGAGATGTCGAGCAGGGCATCATGATCGAGACACCGGCCGCTGTGATGATGAGTGCAGAACTTGCGAAAGAAGTTGATTTCTTCAGCATCGGAACGAACGATCTGACACAGTATACACTTGCAATCGACCGTCAGAATCCGAAACTGGATGATTTCTACGATTCCCATCATCCTGCAATCTTACGCATGATTCAGATGGTGATCGACAATGGACATAAGGAAGGCTGCTGGGTCGGAATCTGCGGCGAGCTTGGTGCCGATACAACACTCACAGAAAGCTTCTTGAAGATGGGAATTGATGAGCTTTCGGTATCGCCATCCATGATATTCCCGGTAAGGGATAAGATCCGCAGCACAGATACAACCAAATAAAAAGCAATTGTACATTTTAGGGCAATCGACGTAAGCTATATCTTTTGACTCAGGAGCTCATTGCCTGCAAATATTGATAAAATCGCAAGGTGTAAGGACTGATCCATATATGCCTTGCGATTTTTCGTTTGTACAAGTATAGGTATCTGTGGTAGAATGGGCATGGCAATGCATATGAATAAAGCGTGCGTAAACCATCACGCTTCATGTCGAAACATTAAATATGACAAGAAGGTTATAACATGTCAGAAACAGACAGATTACAGGAAAAACAAAAACTCCCCATCGGATTTATGGATTCAGGGCTTGGTGGATTAAGCGTCCTGCGCGAAGCCATAAAATTGATGCCGAAGGAAGATTTTATATATTATGGAGATTCCCTGCATGCACCCTATGGTGTAAAGCCACAGGCGGAAATCCGGGATTTGACATTTGCAGTGGTAGAAAAACTGCTGGATATGGGAATCAAAGGATTAGCAGTTGCCTGCAACACAGCGACAAGCGCAGCCGTACGTTTGCTGCGAAATACATATCCGGAGCTTCCAATCGTGGGAATCGAACCAGCCGTGAAACCAGCCGTGACGGAAAGTCATGGAGGCAGAATCTTAGTGATGGCAACCCCGATGACACTCAAACAGGAGAAGTTTCAGAACCTTTTGGCAAAGTATCGGGAGCAGGCAGATATCGTTCCAGTCCAGTGTGACGGATTGATGGAGTTCGTCGAGCATGGCGATCTGGATGGACAGGAATTGGACGATTATTTCGCAGAAAAGCTATCACCAGTCCTGACCGACGACACAGAATCTATCGTTCTTGGCTGTACGCACTATCCGTTCCTGAAAAAAGAACTCCGCCATTTTCTTGGCGACCGTGACATCCATCTGATTGATGGCAGCCTCGGCACTTCACGTGAACTCATGCGCCGCCTCAAAGTACAAGGCCTGCTGCGCACTGACGACCACAAAGGCAAGGTGCGGATTATGAATTCATCCGGAAGGCAGGAACTAATAGACTTGAGTCTAAAGTTACTGAATTTGCCTGACTACGAATGAGATTATATAGGGATAAGGTCGTAGATATCCCATCAAAAATGTATATGGATTTGGACACGATTGCCAATTCTTAAGCAGACCGTTGAAGCACGCTGGTACTTAATGAACGGCAAACTTGTTTGTCGTGAATTTAGTACCACTGCGTGATGAACCGAGCGGAAGCGTGTCTGCGAAGAATGGCAATCGCGTCCAAATCTGGATAGATGATAGGAGCATTCAAAATGAACATCGTAACCGTCGATGAAATCACAAAAGCATATGGCGAGCGCAAGCTCTTTGATAAAGCGTCCTTCTTTTTACAGGAAGGTGAAAAAGCTGGAATCATCGGAATCAATGGCACGGGCAAATCAACCCTTCTGAAAATCATTGCAGGCATAGAGAACCCGGATTCCGGAAACGTGATACTGGCGAATCACTATACAGTACAATATCTGCCACAGACACCGGAATTTGAAGCGACAGATACCGTGCTGCAGGCAGTCGTGCGTGGACACGTTACAGAAGAAAATCACTGGACGATAGAGAGCGAAGCAAAGACGATGATGACGAAGCTTGGCATCACAGATTTTGAAGAGACATGCGGACACTTATCCGGAGGACAGCGAAAAAGACTGGCACTCGTGTCTGCGTTGCTTGCAAAAGCAGATATATTACTCTTGGATGAGCCGACAAACCATCTGACAGCGAGATGTCAACCTGGTTAGAGAGCGAACTGCGCGCATACAAAGGCTCGATTATCATGGTAACTCACGATCGCTATTTCCTTGACAGCGTGGCGAACCGGATCATCGAAGTGGATAAAGGACAGATCTATTCGTACGCGACAAACTATTCCGGATTTCTGGAGGGAAAGACACTTCGTGAGGACATCTTAGATGCACAGGAACGGAAGCGGCAGTCGATTCTTCGCGTGGAACTCGAATGGGTGAAGCGTGGTGCCAGAGCACGTTCAACCAAACAGAAGGCGAGGCTGGAACGCTACGAGGAGATGAAAGGCAAATCCGCTCCGGTGAAAGACGCACAGGTGGAGATCGGCTCCGTTTCTTCACGGCTTGGACGGACGACTGTGGAGCTCGACCATATTGAAAAAAGCTTTGGCGGACAGACAATCATTCATGACTTTACATACCATTTCCTAAAAGACGACCGGATTGGAATCGTCGGTCGCAATGGCTGCGGCAAAAGTACGCTGCTTAAGATCATGCAGGGAATGTTAGAACCGGACAGCGGAAGCGTTGTGATTGGTCCGACGGTGAAGATTGGATATTTTGCGCAGGAGATTCAGCTTGGTAAGGACATGGATCCGAATCAGCGTGTGATCGATTATATCCGCGACGTGGCGGAATACGTAGAAACAGACGAGGGTAAGATTACTGCGGCAAGACTGTTGGAACGGTTCTTGTTCCGCGGAGAAGATCAGTATGGTCTGATCGGGAAATTATCCGGTGGTGAGCGTAGAAGATTGTATCTGTGTAAGGTCCTGATGTCGGCACCGAATGTTCTTATATTGGATGAACCGACGAATGACCTGGACATCACGACACTCACGATATTGGAAGATTATCTGGATTCGTTCCAGGGGATCGTTGTTGCAGTCAGCCATGACCGCTATTTCTTAGATCGTGTAGTACGCCGCATCTTCGCATTCCGCCCGGACGGAACACTCTGGCAGAGCGAGGGTGGTTATACCGATTATGAGACACGGGTTCTGTATGAACAGCAGACAGCGGAGAAATCTGATGGAACGAAAATGGAAACTGCGGAACCGAAGACCGGCAAATCGGATAACCGGAAAGAAAAACCACGTACGAAGAAACTGAAGCTTTCGTATCAGGAACAGCGGGAATACGATACGATTGAAGACGATATTGCTGCATTGGAGCAGAAGCTTGAAGACAATAAGTCTGCAATGGAAAAAAATGCCAGTAATTCTGCCGAACTGCAACGACTCTATGAAGAGCAGGAGCAGCTCGAACAGACACTGGCAGAGAAGATGGACCGGTGGATGTATCTGGAAGATCTGGTTGCACAGATTGCTGCGCAATCATAGCTGTTACGATTCGTATTCTTCCAGATCCGGAGATTCACAACTTGTATGTAAATCCCGGTACTTCTTTGGCGTGAGTCCATATAACTCCTGGAAAGAGCTTGTAAAATGGCTCTGGGAGGAGAAGTTTAAGTATTCTGAAATTTCAGAGATGGAATAATTGCTATATTGCAGCAGATGTGCCGCAGTTTTCAAACGCTCGGTCTTGATGTAAGCGGAGATGGACACATCCATTTCCTTTTTGAACAAACGGGACAGATACGTCGGATTCATATTCAGGTATTCTGCGATGCTTTCTAAGCGAAGCTCCTGTTGCAGGTTTGCCTGAATATAGTCGACACATTTGACAATCTGCTTGGAATAGATACCTTTGCTGCGGTTGTCCTGCATTGCTTTTGTATAGCTCATGATCATTTCAGTCTGAATCTTGTCAACTTCTTCCTTTTTCTTGCACACGTCCATGCGCTGGATAAATATGTCGCTCATGCTGTAAGCAATCTCGCGTGGAAGACCATACTGTGCACAGAAGCGGCTTGTCATGGCTGCAAGGATTACAAAGTGATACTTGGCATTCTGTAATGGATCGGCAGATAACACACCATTTCTGTCATCACCGGTTGTGTAGCCTTTGTGTTCCTCGTATTCTTTATGACGGGCTTTTACCTCCTCCATGTTGCCATTGGCGATTGCTTTGTAGATGCCAAATTCTTTCTCGTAGTCCAGATGGCGGCTTTGCTCCTGTTGTTGTTGGAATAATTTCATGTTTACTTCTTTGTCAATATTCATAGATACTCCTTCTAAAAATCTGAATAATTTCTCTCTTTTTAAATTCTTTTATAGTATATCATAATAGTGCAAAAAAAAGACATATATTTGATATAAAAAATCAAAAAAAAATCTGTATTATACAAACATAGACTTCAAGAGATACATTTCTACAAAAGATAACTCGTGTAGAGACGAATCGACAAAAGAGGAAGGAAGTCTTATGAAATTGGTATAAAGCATGAGAATGCTTTATATATATAGAATCCCCCCAAGATTCATATTAGTGTCACAAGACACACATTTCTCCTTCGCGTTATTTGATAACGCAGCTGGCGGTCAACTATCCCCAAGTTGACCGCTTTTGCATTTTCAGGATTTCTTTTACTTACATTCGTTTGAGATTTCATCTGCAATTTTACTGATGATAGAGACAACACGATCCTGGTCGATGGTCGAATACTGCTCGTAGGATGGTAACAGCCCTGTACTAAAATCGTGATAAGAATATTGGCACGGAGATCGGTGCGGTATTTTGGACATTTCTCGTATAATGCATTTTTGAGGGAGGTTTCCAGTCCTTCAGTGAGCGCGCTGACACGGGAGCCGGAAAAGACAACTCGGAAATTATGCCCCTGATCGATCGCTTTCTGGAACAACTGTTTTGTGACCTCACCGGTATGGGTAAGGATATTTTCCGGGTAAGGGAGTTCCTTCAACATTTCCTGAATCATGGACTGTTCAATATGTTCGGACAGATCATACATATCCCGGTAGTGCAGGTAGAAGGTCTGTTTGCTGATCTGGGCACATTCTGTCAGCTCCTTGACGGTAATTTTCTCCAAAGGATATTTCTCCCGAAGTTCGATGAATGCCTGAAAAATATTCTGTCTTGTTTTCTGTATGCGTAAATCCATATCCGGTTCCTCCAGTTGTATAATATGCTTGCTTGACGATATAGAAAGATGCGTCAATTACTTTACTTAATTATAATATTATACAAAAGTAAAATTGGGTACGTCAAGATGAAAAATCGAAGATAAATCGAGGGAGAAAAAGGTTTTCATTTTTCATGAAATTTGGTATGATAAAAAGGATAAAATAATGGAGATACTATGCGATGACGAAGAAACAACGAGCCGCTATAATTATAGAGCGTTTGAGGGAAGCATACCCGGATGCCACATGTACTTTGGAGTATGATGAAGCGTGGAAACTTCTGGTCGAGGTCCGGCTTGCTGCACAGTGTACGGATGCCAGAGTGAATATTGTCGTGCAGGATCTGTATGCGAAATATCCGACCGTAGCAGCACTTGCTGAGGCGAAGCCAGAGGATGTGGAGGCAATCGTGCGTCCGTGTGGACTTGGAAGAAGCAAGGCGAAGGATATTTGCGCATGCATGAAGGTGTTGCACGAGAAATATCAGGACAATGTACCGGATGATTTTGACGCGTTGCTGGCACTTCCGGGTGTTGGAAGAAAGAGTGCAAACCTGATCATGGGCGATGTGTTCGGTAAACCTGCGATCGTGACGGATACACATTGTATTCGTCTGGTGAACCGGATGGGACTTGTGGATGGCGAGAAAGATCCGAAGAAGGTCGAGATGGCATTGTGGAAGATCATCCCACCGGAAGAGGGCAGTGATTTATGTCACCGGCTGGTATATCATGGCAGAGATGTGTGCAGTGCGCGCACGAAGCCGCATTGTGATGTGTGCTGTCTGCAGGATATTTGTAAGAAATGTGGCGTTAAATAGACAGGAGGCTATACATGGCAGTCAAATATAGAGAGTTTAAATTTCATTCACATGCAGATAAGCTTGAGATTCATGCGATGACAGTTGCACCGGAAGGAAAGATTATCGGTGTGGTACAGATTCTGCATGGAATGTGTGAACACAAGGAACGATATTATGATTTTATGAAATATCTGGCAGAGAAAGGATATCTGTGCGTGATTCATGACCATCGCGGACATGGCAGCAGCGTCGTGAGTGATGCAGATCTTGGATATTTCTATGATGCCGGATACGATGGTCTGATAGAGGACGCGCATCAGGTGACAGAGCTGATCAAGGAGAGTGTCGGAGATGTGCCATATATTCTGCTTGGACACAGTATGGTTCTCTCGTAGCCCGCTGTTATCTGAAGCGGTATGATGATGAGATCGACAAGGCAGTGATCGTCGGAAGTCCTTCGATGCGGCATGGCATTGCACCGGGACTGCGGTTATTGAAGATTCTCCGTGGATGCAAGGTAGCGCAAGCACTCAAAGCTTATGGATCACATTATGATGAATTCCAGCTATGAGAGACGGTTTAAGAAGGAGAAATTACAGCATGCGTGGATCAATTCTGATCGCGATGCGGTAGAAAAATACAACAACGACCGGTATTGCAATTTCACATTTACATTAGATGGCTATGAGAATCTGGTCTATCTTCTGCAGGAGACATACAGTAAGGATGGCTGGCAGATGAAGCATAAGGATTTGCCAATCAAGTTCTTCTCCGGCAAGGATGATCCATGTGCGATCAGTCCAAGTGATTTTGGAAAAGCAATTCATTTTATGAAGGAGCTTGGATATACGGATGTCCGGGGCGCGATGTACAAGGGTATGCGTCATGAGATTTTGAATGAAAAAGGCAGAAAACGGGTATATCAAGACATATATGATTTTATAAAAAATTAAACGGTAAGAGTGGAACTATGAAAGTCAGAATGGCAGTTGAACAACCAAATAAGGACGCATTTATCGAGCAGGTGATGCGCAAATATCATTTTTCCACAGAAGAAAAAGAAGCGTTGCAGCAGGTATATGAGAAGGTTCGCACTTACATGGCACCGTATGCAATCTATCGGATCAACACACGGATGCGGGGCGTTCCGCTTCTCGATGCAGAACAGTCGGCGCTTGTGGCAATGACACTTGGCGAAGGTGTGGATCGTCTGCAGGAATATTATGAGCGGGAGCACGCGTTATCGGAAAGCTATATGGTGGAGTGTGTGGCAAATGAGCTGCTTTTGCAGATGTATGCGGATTTCAATCAGAGCTATCCGAAATTCCATCGCCGCTATGTGAAGCGGTATGTATTTGTCGGAGAGGAAATTCCGCTCGATGGCATGCAGAAGCTGCTTGCAGAGGTATATGGCAGACAGCCGGCAGATATCGGACAGGAAAATGATATTACGGCAAATGAATATGGCGTATTACAGCCGTCGAAAAGTGTGGTGTTTTTCGCATTGCTGTCTGACAATCCGGAACAGCATTGCCAGGGCATCTGTATGAACTGCGGGAATCTGGAATGTGAGAACCGTATGCAGGAGGCAAGGCAGATACAGGTGCGCATGGAAACACAGGAGATGGCGGCTGCTGTGGAACCGGAACAGAAGTTAAATTACGGATATCAGAGAATATTTGGACAAAAGTGAGGAACGGGAATTGGAGAAACAAAAGAAACGCTATATTATGGCGCTTGATGCCGGTACAACAAGCAACCGTTGTATCTTATTTGATAAGAGTGGTAAGATCGTGAGTATGGCGCAGAAAGAATTTACACAGATATTTCCGCAGCCAGGCTGGGTGGAGCATGACGCAAATGAAATCTGGTCGACGCAGCTTGGTGTGGCAGTGGAGGCGATGTCCAAGATCAATGTGACGGCAGAGGATATCGCAGCTATTGGAATTACGAACCAGCGGGAGACAACGATCATCTGGGATAAGAAGACCGGACAGCCAATCTGCAATGCGATCGTCTGGCAGTGCCGGAGAACCGCAGAATATTGTGAAGCGTTGCTTGGACAGACGATGACGGATGCAGAAGGGAATGTGCGTCCAATCAAAGATATGATCCAGCAAAAGACCGGTCTGATCTTAGATCCGTATTTCTCTTCGACAAAGGTAAAATGGGTGTTAGATCATGTGCCACAGGCAAGGCAGCGCGCGGAAGCCGGAGAGCTGTTGTTCGGAACGGTTGAGACATGGCTCATCTGGAAGCTGACCGGTGGAGCGGTGCATGTGACAGATTATTCCAATGCATCGCGGACGATGATGTTCAATATTCATACGCTCCAGTGGGATGCAGATATCTTAAAACTGTTGGATATTCCAGAATGCATGCTGCCAGAGGTGCGTTCGAACAGTGAAGTCTATGGTTATACATGTACGAATCTGCTGGGCGGCGAAATCCCGATCGCGGGTGCCGCAGGCGATCAGCAGGCAGCGCTGTTTGGACAGAATTGTTTCCATGCTGGCGACGCGAAGAATACATATGGAACCGGATGTTTCCTTCTGATGAATACCGGTGAGACACCGATCCTTTCTAAGCACGGGCTTGTAACGACGATCGGCTGGGGCAGAGAAGGAAAGATCAATTATGCACTCGAAGGTTCGATCTTCGTTGCAGGCGCAGCGATACAGTGGCTGCGTGATGAGATGGAATTTATCCGGGATGCGGCACAGAGTGAGGAACTTGCCACGCAGGTAGATGATACGGCAGGGTGTTATGTTGTTCCGGCATTTACCGGGCTTGGCGCTCCATATTGGGACAGTTACGCGCGTGGTACGATCGTGGGATTGACACGCGGTGTGAATAAAAAACATATCGTGCGTGCAACGCTTGATTCCATTGCCTATCAGGTTGCGGATGTGCTTGCGGCAATGAATCAGGATTCCGGGATTCACCTGCAATCGCTGAATGTGGATGGCGGTGCAAGTGCGAATAACTATCTGATGCAGACGCAGGCAGATATCATACAGGTTCCGGTCAGGCGTCCGGTATGTGTGGAGTCGACAGCGCTCGGAGCGGCATATCTGGCGGGACTGGCTGTTTCCTATTGGAAGGATATGGACGAGATCCGAAGTAACGCACAGATCGAGCGGATATTTGAACCACAGATCACAGAAGAAGAGAAGAATGAGCGTGTGCGCGGCTGGGAAAAGGCTGTGCGGACATCATTTGACTGGGCTAAAGGAGAGTGACAGACATGAATCCAATGAATTTTATGAAAGCAAAAGGACTGTTGACGCAGTTTACAACGAATCATCCGAAGCTTCCGGCATTTTTCAAGGCGGCATCGTCGCAGATTGGTGAAGGTTCAATCATAGAGATCAGTGTGACAACGGCAGAAGAAGAATCTCTGTACGAACATGAAGGTGAGACCGGAAGATATGCAGCTTGTTGAAGAGTTGAAGAATCTTTCAAAGTAATTGATTCTTGCTTTGAGGAACCGATGCAAATGTGGTAGAATTATAAGCAGGACAGGATATAAATACAAAACATAGGAGGAAAGCGCTTTATGGAAGAAAATATAAGAGAAGCGATGACTGCAGCGCATGATAATATGCAGGAGAAGATGCAGGAAAAAGTCGCTGAAGTAAAAAATACGCTGGATAGTCTGGAGGGAACGAGCCGGGCAAACCGGTTCACGGTAACCGGGTATACGATTTATAATGTAGTTTTGCTGGTATGCTATCTTGCGGAGGTAATCAAGGGCAGCCGGACAGGCGGATATTTCGCAATCTTCGCAGCCCTTTCCATCCTGCCGCTCGCTGCAATCTGGATCGAATATAAGCGGAATCCGGCGAGTGAAAATCTGAAACGGATTTTGATTTATTCATATGCAGTATTTTACACCTTTACGATATTTACAACCGTGTCTCCGGTTGCGTTTGTGTATGGTGCACTTGTTAGTTTGTTCGTCATTGTATATGGAGAGAAACGATTGAGCTTTGGCGCAGCGGGAGGAATCTTCCTCCTTAACCTGATTCATGTGATTTATATGGCAACAAATGGCATGATAACGCCGCAGGATCTTCCGAATGTTGAAATCCGGATCGGGTTTACATTGCTGTTCGCGTTGTTTATGGTGATGGCGACAAATGTTATCATCTCGAATAATGAAGCGAAGATGAAGGCTATCACACAGGAGAAGGAGTCTGTATCAGCAATGTTAGAGCAGATTCTGGAAATCTCTGAGAATATGATCGGAGATATTCTGGCAGTTTCGGAGAAGATGACAACATTGGAGGATTCGGTTACAAAGACAAAAGCTTCCATGGAAGAAGTAACGAATGGTACAAACGATACCGCGGATTCAGTACAGTCTCAGCTCCTTAAGACGGAGGAAATCCAGCAGGTAATCGAGCGTGTGGAGCATGTATCCGATACGATCGAGAGCGACATGGATGAGGCGAGCGAGGAGGTTGCACAGGGTAAAAATAAGATTGATGAACTGATCTCACAGGTGGAGACAAGCGATGAGGCGAGCAAGAAGGTGGCAACCGAGCTCGATAAGCTGACGGCATATGCAAGCCAGATGCAGGGAATCGTGGATATCATCGGGAACATCACCGATCAGACAAGCCTTCTTTCCTTGAATGCAAGTATCGAGCAGCAAGAGTCGGCGAAGCAGGTAAGGGATTTGCAGTCGTTGCATCTGAGATTTCTGCTCTTGCAGACCAGACCCAGGAAGCGACGGTCAACATCGCCGAACTGATTGGAAATATTTCAGAGGAACTGACAGAGGTTGTAAATGTTGTCAGCTACCTGATTGATAACAATAAATTACAGAGCATCGCAGCGACTGAGACTGCATCCAGCTTCGAGACGATTGCAAGCCGGACACAGGATATCCATCAGTTGACAGAAGAGCTGACCGGGTTGGTATCTTCTCTGGCACAGTCGAATGAGGCAATCGTGGATAGTATCCAGACAATCTCGGCAGCAACCGAGGAAGTGACAGCACATTCAAGTGTAACACTTGAGAGCAGCGAGGAGAACAGCTCGATTGTTGTAGAGGTTGGTGATATCGTCGGAGAATTGCAGGCACTTGCAGAACGTTTGAGTGCATTAAGCTAACATGGTTTTGACAAAGGAAAAATAACTGAAAAAAGGTTATTGACATTTTTTCTGAAGTAGAGTAGTATGAGCCTATCAAAAATGAATAGTGACACGAAACCAATGATGTGGAGATAACGTTACATCGTGCACGTACAGAGAATCCGGGAGGCTGAGAACCGGGTCGGACGCAGGGTAGCAAATGGACCACGGAGGCATAGTCAAAGGAGCATCCGCTCTGAGTATTCTATGACGTTCGCATACGTTAGTTGCAGGGAATATGATAGTATTCTGAAAGAGCATGGGAGGAAACTTTCATGAAACAAGGTGGCACCGCGGGAATTCCGTCCTTGACAAAAGTATATTTTGTCAAGGACTTTTTATTGTCAATAAATGAAATTATTGGAACCATGTCACGAAGAAAGGAGTTTGGAGATGATCAGACCAACATTAGAAGAAGCAATGCAGTATCAGAAGGATTATAAGGTTGTTCCGGTGTTAAAGGAAATCTATTCCGATATCTGCACACCGATGCAGGTGCTGAAGATACTGAAAAAAGCAAGCAAGCATTGTTATATGTTAGAAAGTGTGGAGAATCAGGAAAACTGGGGACGCTATACATTCCTTGGTTATAAGCCAAAGCTTTGTGTGACATGCATGAACGGAACGCTGAAAGTTACTGATGTGAACGGAACGGTTATCCGCGAGGAAATGGTACAGCATCCGGAAGCCTGTATCAATGAAATCTTGGCAGATTACAAAAGCCCGAAGATCGAAGGATTCCCGACATTCACCGGTGGACTGGTTGGGTATTTCGCATATGATTACATCAAATACAGTGAACCGAAGCTGAATCTGGATGCGGAAGATGAGGAAGGTTTAATGATGTAGATCTGATGCTGTTCGATAAGGTGATTGCATTTGACAATGTGAAGCAGAAGCTGCTCATCATCGCGAATGCGAAGACGGATAACCTGACGGAGAATTACATCCATGCGGTGGAAGAAATATCCGAGATCATTGAACTGATCAAACATGGCGAGGAAGCAGAGATAGAACCGGCGAAGATGACATCCGAATACCGGAAGCTGTTCGATCAGGAAGCCTTCTGCAACATGGTGGAGAAAGCGAAGAATTATATCTACGAAGGAGATATCTTCCAGGTTGTATTATCGAACCGGCTGGAAGCGGATTTCTCCGGAAGCCTGCTGAATACTTACCGCGTACTCCGTACCATCAATCCATCACCGTATATGTTCTACTTTAGCGGCGACGACATCGAGGTAGCGGGGGCTTCTCCGGAGACCTTGGTGAAGTTGGAAAATGGTGTGTTACATACCTTTCCATTGGCGGGAACCAGACCGAGAGGAAAGACGAAGGAAGAAGATCTTCGAAACGAAGAGGAACTTTAGCAGACGAGAAAGAGCGTTCCGAACATAACATGCTCGTCGATCTCGGAAGAAATGATATCGGCAAGATCAGCAGGTTCGGAAGTGTGGAAGTGGAGAAATACATGAGCATCGAGCGGTATTCGCATGTGATGCATATCGGTTCTACGGTACGCGGGGAACTGCGTGACGACTGCTCCGTGACAGATGCGGTCGATGCGATCCTCCCGGCGGGAACCTTGTCCGGCGCACCGAAGATTCGTGCCTGTGAGATAATCAATGAACTCGAGAACAACAAACGCGGCATCTATGGTGGAGCAATCGGTTATATTGATTTTACCGGAAACTTAGATACCTGTATTGCGATCCGAATCGCATATAAGAAGAACGGAAAGGTATTTGTACGAAGCGGAGCCGGAATCGTGGCAGACAGTGTACCGGAGAACGAATATCAAGAATGTATCAACAAGGCAAAGGCTGTGATGAAAGCAATCGAGATCTCACAGGAAATGACAGACTAAGAAAGGAGAAGGCAGCATGATATTACTGATTGATAATTATGATAGTTTCTCTTACAACTTGTATCAGCTTATCGGAATGATCCGGCCGGACATCAAGGTATAAGAAACGATGAGATGACGATCGCAGAGATTGAAGCACTGGCACCGGATCACATCATCGTATCACCGGGACCGGGCAGACCAAAGGATGCCGGAATCTGTGAGGAAGTCATTGATTACTTCAAGGGGAAGATTCCAATCTTCGGGGTGTGTCTGGGACATCAGGCAATCTGCGAGACATTCGGCGGCGAAATCGGATATGCGAAGAAGCTGATGCACGGAAAGATGTCTATCGTTGATCTCGACACCGACAGCGCATCTTCAAGGGGATGGAACCAAAATTACAGGCAGCCAGATATCATTCACTTGCCGCAGAGGAAGACAAGCTTCCGGCGGAGCTGAAGGTAATCGCCCGCACGGAGGATGGCGAGATCATGGCAGTGGAGCACCGGAACTACCCGGTATATGGTGTACAGTTCCACCCGGAGTCAATCCTGACCCCCGATGGGCGACAGATTATGGAGCGGTTTTTGAGTATGAAATAAGGAGGGCAAAGCGATGATAAAAGAAGCGATCAGCAAAGCAATGAATAAAGAGAATCTGACAAGAGAGGAAGCCCTTCAGGTTATGAAGGAGATCATGAGCGGTGAGGCAGAACAGTCACAGGTTGCAGCATTTCTGGTAGCTCTGCATATGAAGGGGGAGACAGCCGAGGAGATTTCTGCCTGTGCCGAAGGTATGCGAAGCTTCGCAACGAAGCTCGACCGTGGCGATATGGATGTGATTGATATCGTCGGAACCGGTGGAGACCGTTCGAATACATTTAATATTTCGACTACTGCAGCAATCGTAACTGCAGCGGCAGGTGTGGCAGTTGCCAAGCACGGAAACCGAGCCGCTTCGAGCAAATGCGGAACCGCCGATTGCCTTGAGACACTCGGTGTCAATCTGATGCTTGAGCCTGAGAAGAATGCGAAGGTGCTGAAGGATACAAACCTGTGCTTCCTGTTCGCACAGAAATATCATCCGGCAATGCGTTATGTTGGTCCGGTGAGAAAAGCAATCGGCGTTCCGACCGTGTTTAATATTCTGGGACCTCTGACAAACCCTGCTTATAATACATACCAGCTGCTCGGCGTGTACAGCGAGGAGCTGCTTGACACGGTAGCGAATGCGCTGAAGGATCTTGGCTTAAAGCATGCGATGGTTGTCTATGGCAAGGATTGCTTGGATGAGATTTCCATGAGTGCGGATACTGAGGTTTGCGAGCTTGCCGAGGGTAAAGTCACGAAGTACACGATCACGCCGGAACAGTTCGGATTCACACGATGCAGGAAGGAAGATTTGGTTGGAGGAACACCGGAAGAAAATGCAGCACTGGTGAAGGAAATCCTCGAAGGAAAGGTAACGGGTGCGAAGCTTGATGCCGTGTTGATCAACGCGGGTGCAGCCATCCATGTTGCAAAAAATGTGAGCATGGAGGAAGGTATCAAAGAGGCACGCGAGATGATCACAAGCGGCAAGGCGCTTGCGACTATGGAACAGTTTATCACCGAAACAAACGCAGCATAAGGGAGTTTGAGCATGATATTAGATGAGATAGCAGAAAAGACACGGGCACGTGTGGAAGAAGACAAGAAGAACATACCGTTTGTGGATATGCGGAATGAAGCAGAGCGGCTGGCAGCGGAATTATCGAAGGAAAAATGTCCGAAGTTATTTCCATTTTATCAGACTCTGAAGAGTCCGGGAATCTCGTTCATCTGTGAGGTGAAGAAAGCGTCTCCGTCGAAGGGTGTGATCGCAGAGGAATTTCCGTATCTCGAGATCGCGAAGGAGTATGAGATAGCCGGCGCATCCGCAATCTCGTGCCTGACGGAACCGTATTATTTTCAGGGAAAGGATGTGTACCTGAAAGAAATCACCGAGCATGTAAAGATTCCGGTATTGAGAAAAGATTTTACGGTTGATCCGTATATGATCTATCAGGCACGGACGCTTGGCGCATCGGCAATCCTGCTGATCTGTTCGCTGCTTTCCCAGTCGGAGTTAGAAGAGTATCAGGCGATTGCAACGGAGCTTGGCATGTCGGCGTTAGTTGAGGCACACGATGAGCAGGAAGTGGAGATGGCGCTTCGCGCGGAGGCATCCATCATCGGTGTGAACAACCGGAATCTGAAGACATTTACTGTGGATATCAACAATTCCGCCAGGTATCGGAAGATGGTGCCGAAGGAAGTCGCATTTGTCTCGGAGAGCGGAATCAAGACGGCAGAGGATATTGCGAAGCTTCTGGAAAATGGTACGGATGCGGTGCTGATCGGTGAGACGCTGATGCGCAGTGAGAACAAGAAGCAGGCATTAGATGAATTGCGGGGAATATAGGCACGTGTCCTGGAATCGAATTGGCGTGCGAAGCAGGAGAAAGATGAACAGGCTGGAAGGAAAGTAAAATGCAGAAGATAAAATTATGCGGCATGATGAAGCCGTGCGATATCGAATATGCGAATCGGATCAAACCGGATTTTGTCGGATTCATATTTGCGAATACAAGACGGAAGATCAGTGCCGCGCAGGCAAAGCAATTCCGGGAAGCATTGGATGCGGAGATTCCGGCAGCCGGTGTGTTTGTGAATGAAGATATTCCCGTGATTACATCGCTCGTGCAGAATGGATGTATCGACATGATCCAGCTGCATGGTGAGGAAGATGCGGATTATATCAGACGTCTGCGCGAGGTATGTGACGTGCCGGTTATAAAGGCGGTCAAGGTGCAGACAGTCGAACAGATACGGCAGGCAGCGGCACTTCCGGTTGATTATCTGCTGTTAGATACCTACCGCAAGGGTGTACTTGGCGGAACCGGAGAGGCGTTTGACTGGGAACTGCTGCGGGAGGGCCAAGGCAGCAGGCCGGAGATACCGCAGAAGGAGAGCTGTTCGGAAGCCGTATTTCTTAGCAGGCGGACTTCACGCGGGGAATCTGCGGGAGGCAGCAGCACTTGGAAGCTACGGGCTGGATGTAAGCTCCGGAATCGAGACAGATGGAAGCAAGGACTTTACCAAGATGGTCAAAGTTATGGAACTGGTGAGAAAATTTTAGATGTGAAGGAAGTATAGTAATAACAAGAGTGTAGATATGAATATGTTCTATGTATGATATATCCAACGCTTATACATCTATATGCATATGTTTGAAACTTTTAGAAATGCTTGATGTTTCAGAAATATTAGCAATGTTTGAACACGATGTTCAAACAAGCCGCCACTGAGCCACGGATGGCGAGCGGAGGGCGCATAGGAATCGTAGATTCCTATTTAGGATGCGCCCGACAACCTGCCGACGAGCGAAGCGAGTGGGCGATACCCGTGCGGCGGTTGCGTAGAATTTGAATAATGTATACTGGAACATCTAGCATTTCTTAGTTTCAAAGCATCGCATATAGATGTATAAGCGTTGGATATGGACTGCATACATGGAACATATTCATAGTCATATTTCTAAGGAGGATAAGACATGTCGAAAGGAAGATTTGGAATTCATGGCGGTCAGTATGTACCGGAAACAATCATGAACGCCGTCAATGAATTGGAAGCAACCTATAATAAATACAAGGATGATCCGGAATTTAACCGGGAGCTGACCGAGCTGTACAATGAGTACGCAGGCAGACCGAGCAGACTTTATTATGCAGAGCGTATGAGTAAGGACTTGGGTGGAGCTAAGATCTACCTGAAGCGTGAGGACTTAAACCATACCGGTTCCCACAAGATCAACAATGTACTTGGACAGATGCTTCTGGCAAAGCGCATGGGTAAGACACGTGTAATCGCAGAGACTGGTGCCGGTCAGCATGGTGTTGCAACAGCGACCGTTGCAGCCACGATGGGCATGGAGTGCGAAATCTTCATGGGTAAGGAAGACACGATCCGTCAGGCATTGAATGTATACCGGATGCGTCTGCTTGGCGCAAAGTACATGCGGTGGAAAGCGGAACCGGTACTCTGAAAGATGCAGTTTCGGAGACGTTCCGTGAGTGGACTAGCCGGATTGATGATACGCATTATGTGCTTGGTTCGGTTATGGGACCATATCCATTTCCAACAATCGTGCGTGATTTCCAGTCAATAATCAGCCGTGAGATTAAGCAGCAGATTATGGAGAAGGAGGGCAGACTTCCGGATGCCGTGCTTGCCTGTGTCGGTGGTGGTTCCAATGCAATCGGTGCATTCTACCATTTTATTGAGGATAAGAGCGTGCGCCTGATCGGTTGTGAGGCAGCCGGACGAGGCATAGATACATTCGAGACAGCAGCAACCTTAAATACCGGACGCCTTGGAATCTTCCACGGTATGAAATCTTATTTCTGTCAGGATGAATACGGACAGATCGCACCGGTTTATTCAATCTCCGCAGGTCTTGACTATCCGGGTATCGGACCGGAGCATGCATACCTGCATGATATTGGCAGAGCCGAATATGTGGCAATCACGGACGATGAGGCGGTTGATGCATTTGAATATCTCTCGAAAATCGAGGGAATTATCCCAGCCATTGAGAGTGCACATGCGGTTGCTTACGCAATGAAGCTTGCACCACAGATGGACAAGAATCAGATTATGGTTATCAATATTTCCGGACGTGGCGATAAGGATGTAGCAGCAATCGCCCGTTACAGAGGGGAGGATCTTCATGAGTAATATAGTAAAAGCATTTGAACATGGAAAAGCGTTTATTCCGTTTATCACATGTGGATACCCGGACTTAGAAACAACAGAGAAAATCGTTTATGCAATGGTTGACGCAGGAGCAGACCTGATCGAGCTTGGAATCCCGTTTTCAGACCCGACGCAGAAGGCCGGGTTATTCAGGAGGCAAATATCCGTGCGTTGGCCGGCGTGGATAAGGTGACGACAGACAAGGTGTTCAATCTGGTTCGCAAGCTGCGCCGGAAGGTTACGATTCCGATGGTATTTATGACTTACGCAAATGTTGTATTCTCTTATGGTTCAGAGAGATTTATCTCGACCTGTAAGGAGATCGGCATCGATGGACTGATCCTGCCGGATATTCCATATGAGGAAAAAGAAGAGTTTGATCCGATCTGCAAGCAGTACGGATTAGATCTCGTATCCTTGATCGCGCCGACTTCACACGAGCGGATCAGCATGATTGCGAAGGAAGCAAATGGATTCGTCTACTGTGTTTCTTCGCTCGGTGTAACCGGAACAAGAACCGAGATTACAACCAATGTCGGCGAGATGGTCGAGCTTGTGAAGAAAGCGAAGGACATTCCTTGTGCAATTGGATTTGGAATCTCAACGCCGGAGCAGGCAAAGAAGATGGCGGCATCCGCGGACGGCGTAATCGTCGGAAGTGCGATCGTGAAGATCATCGCAAAATACGGACGCGAGGCTGCACAGCCGGTGTTTGAGTATGTAAAGAGCATGAAGGATGCGATCTCGTAGAAGGGATTATTGATGCATTTCGGCGGAATTATTGATAGTTTCCGGGATGGCTGATACATTTGGAGAATATTGATAGTTTTTGGGATGACTGATACATTTGGAAGAAATTATTGATTTGGGTGTGAATCCCGAAATTGAATCGTAAAAACCACAAGATGGGCGTAATCTGCTAAATGAAGAGGATTGCGCCCATTTTTGCATGTTGAAAATGAATTCATGAGCAAGATATGGGCGTAAGGAGGAGAAATCCGGATGCTACGCCCATGTGGTGGGTTTTCAGACGAAAATGTGGTTGAAAAAGCCCAGGTTCTGTGAAATTGCTCAAACTGAAAATAAGCAGTCAAACACTATTAGTTCAAAAAGACATGCATCAGAAACCCGATTAATACACAAACAGCAAATGTTATCAGTCCACTACCTATAACTAAAAGAAGCTTCTGATATGGACGTTTACCTATTTCTCTCTGTTTTGGATATCATCCAGTCAGTTGCCCTCAGAAAATGCAACAATTTCTTTATACGTTTGAACATCATTGTTTTTTTAATTTTTTCAAGCATAAAAGCGAAATACATTGAGATTCCCCAGATAATACCCCAAGAAATGAGTGCCCAAACACCAAGTAACATGAATAACGGAACCGCTGAAACAGCAGTGGCGATCAACATTATAGTGTAGATTTTTCCATAGCGGTTCATTTTTTCAATTTCTTCTTTTTGAATTACATCTTTCATAACTTCAATATCTTCTTTGATTAAATTGTCAAGAGAAATTTGAAAGGTTTCACTCAGTAATACCAAACTGTTCACATCTGGATAGCTTTTATCATTTTCCCAATTTGATATTGTTTGCCTGGAAACATAAACTCGTTCGGCTAACGCCTCTTGAGATAATTGTACTTCCTGACGATGTTTTTTAATTTGTTTTCCGAGTTCCATCTCCTCACCTCCTAGCATACTCATACTAATCAAAAAGTTATATTTTCGCTATCAAAGAGCTTTGACATCAAGGTTTTCAGCGTGTCAAAAGTCTTTTACATTTCGTGAAATTCCCAATAATCATATGTTATCAATCTCTCTGCTAAACTGGAATTTGCGCATTTCTATGAGCGAAATGCGAATGGGCACCGCATCGGTAACTCACGATTTTTTAACTGTAACAAACTATCGTAATACATTCGATCTTGAATAAATGTAAAACAGCTCTTGTGTATATTTATAGCCTTCTTCCATCTGCTCAAAAGAACTATCAAATTCGTCAAAGCCACTCTCATCCATCTCATGTGCAGGGCTTTCAACATATTTCCACATTTTTCCATCAAGAGCATCCTCATCAAGAACTTTTACCATAAGAGCAACCGGGTATACATCTTCGTCTATGCATACATTATATCGCTTGCAATTTTTAAATCCATAGCAAGCATAATTTTCTGGATTTCCCCAAATCGCTATCGTGTCAAAGCCCAGCTTTCTTGCTGCCTCCAGTGAATGTTCAAGAAGCTTTCTTCCATAGCCCTTCCTTTGATAGTCTGGCTGAATTGTAAATGGTCCAAAAGATAAGATTTCTTTTTCTGTCCCATCCATAGCAACAAGCTTTGCCTTCACATAAATAATATGACCAATTATTTTCCCATCCTCTTCTAATACAAAATCTAATTCTGGAATGAAATCTTCACTATTTCGAACCAAATGAGCAAAATAATGTTCATTGCATCCCGGTACAGATAAGTTCCAAAATGTCTTCTTTATCATTTCCTCTACGACTCTATAATCATCTGTTTTTTCATTTCTTATAATCATTTCACTTTCTCTCCTTATACGGCAATTTTCTCCAAACTCAAAAAGCATCCGTTAACCAAATGACAGATGCCCATGTTTTAATTTAACTACTTAAGATATCCCTCTCCACCCATTAGCATTGTCATTTCCTCAATCCTTTCAAGCGGAAATGGTGGATTACCAATAGGTTTCATTGCAATTGACATTAGCTTCATTGGATTATCATCTGCCGCAATTCTGTTAGAACTTAAAGCTCCGCACATCTTGCATCGGTGAATAATCGCCCATTCACCCTTATTTTTTACCCATACTGATACTGGTTCCATATGACCACCGCAATCGGACTCTCGGTCTCCCGGTTCAATATCAACATGTAAACTATACAGACAATTCGGGCAATGATTTCTATGGTCACTTCCTGCCCCTTCTGGAACTACAGTTCTTCCACAATTTTTACAAACAAATGTTTCGTTGCAAGGATGCGTTTTATAATATCCCTTTTCGTATTGCTTGCGCTTGTTTTCTCTATTCATTGTTGGATCCTCCATCTTGATTTTTTGAGGATTCATATTCACGTATTATTCCTTGAATTCTTTTTTCTGAAAGAAAAACATTTTGCCAAGTTCTGCGATAGTTTCACCCGAATTGAATCTACTTACTATCTCCTTGTTTCGCTTTGCAAGCCTGTTTTTAGCACCGTTCTTTTCACCCCAGCCCATTGCTTTCTCACTCCTGCGCGGGATATATAAAACTTTGCCATCAACATATTTTTGAATTTCTCTAATCAAGTCTTCTGGCAAGACTTCATCTGCATTAACATAGCTCATATGCGTCCTCCTAATTGTCACCTTAGGATGCAATGGCTATAGCATTTAATTTTTTTTGCAATAGCCACTGCTATCGCACAATTACCTTATAATTCTTCATAAAACACTCTTTGAACCTTTCTGGTTGTATTTTGTTCAGAATACCATACGCAAACTATAACAACAACCTCTAATTCGTTTTAAATCGAAATCAATCCCTCAATATAGCACGTTAGTAAAAATCAAATTCATGCATGCTTTCAGACTCTCTACAAGCCTGGAATTTGCAAGTGTCTATAATTTACAAATCATAATATATTCTTCATCATTTTCATCAATAATTTCAAATCCTATCTTCCTATACATACGACAGCATAATTCATCTTTGAACTGATAATGATGCTTGTTTATATCCTTCTAATTTTAGTTTTGTTAGCATCTGTTTCATTAATTCTGTTCCGATACCATAGTTTCTATACTCCTTAAGAAGTGAAATTGCAAAAGACGGTGTTTCATTATCTATATGACCATAATCATTCATAATCCGAACCCATACGGCACCAACAATTTTATCCCCAACTTGAGCAACCAAACATAAGTCTCCCTTATTCTTACCAAAGTCTTTTACATATACTTGCAAATCTGGTTGGTTAATAATATCTTTGGGCGGTGCAGAAACTCCTTCAGGAATAAAAATCGCCTCGTACAAAAAAGTATCTAATACCTTATTTCCATCTTGTTTTAATTCTCTTATTGAATAATCCATATAAACCTCCGATTTATTTTTTATAAATCAGTTGCTATTCCACACATCCAAACACCTCCACAAACAACGATTTGTCGCTCACAAGCAAAAGCATTATACCACAT
>ENA-OQEN01000017-OQEN01000017.1-human-gut-metagenome-genome-assembly--contig:-NODE-17-length-54949-cov-3.094524_pt1 | contig 54949 bp, 72 predicted proteins | sample MGYA00242791_ERZ504627 | MGnify/ENA primary metagenome ERZ504627 (study PRJEB26092, sample SAMD00036316) | human gut metagenome | host: Homo sapiens | study: EMG produced TPA metagenomics assembly of... | reverse complement strand
TGTATTCAATTATTACAGTCACTACAGTATTCGTTCCATCGGAAGATAGCTGAATTCACCGTTCGGATACTCTTCACCTGTAAATGCAAAACCGTTTTTAAGCCAAAACGCCTTGCTTTGCGGATTGCCTTTGTCTAAAGCAAGCCTCAACTTTTTGTATCCGTTTCTTTTCAAAAAATATGCACACTCGGATACAATGCGTGAGCCTGCGCCTTTGCCCTGCATGGATTTGTCCATCATAAACAAACCGAAAAATGCAACATTTTCAGCCGGATAATCAACCACAAGATCCATTAATGCCGTCAGTTTTTGTCCGTCAAAATATCCGTAAAAGAACTTGTCGCCGGCATCTTTTCCGGGCGGAAGCGCAGACATATCTTCAACAATGCTTTCGACCGTGACGAACGGCGGATGAAAGCGGTAGTATTGCTCATTATTCGAACAAAGAGCGAAAATTGATTGTATATCCGTCTTCCCGAGCAACCGAGTGGTATACGTGTACGAAATGCCGCCGAGCAGCTCATCGGCTGAAAACCTTTTCATACCCGTCCTCCGATAAACGCTTATCCTTTCCCTATATTATAATCGATGAATCGATTATGTCAACTCCCCGCCTTCATTCTGCGATATATGCGGCACAGCAATGCATTTGCAATAAGCGGTGATTTTTCGGCAATTGCTTTTTCTGCAAATATAAGTATAATTAAAGAAAATGAAAGGAATCGGTGATTGATTTATGAAAACAAAGCATTTAGCCTGCTGCGGCTTCGACTGCGGCAATTGTCCGTTTTTTATTTATACGGAAACAAGGGATGCAGAGCTCGGGAAGAAGCTGATTGAAAAGTTTTCCACCCCGCAAAGAACTTTTACAACGGATGACCTGATTTGCTTCGGCTGCCATGCTGATACTGCATCGGCACACAAATTTTGTGCCGAATGCGCAATCCGCTTATGTTCCATCGGACGCGGGCTGCAAAGCTGCGGACAGTGCAAAGATTTTCCCTGTCCAACATTGACAAGAAGCATTCATTCCGACACTCCGAGCTATGAATTACTTCTAAAAATCCATGCAGAAAATGCAAAAACATGAACTGAGCGTCCACACTTTTCAGAAGACCTTAGGGCGGCACCGGGAAATTTGTATATTGACTAAATTGCCGCAAAATTGTTTCAAAGGCATTGAAACGCTCCGAACCATATGCTATAATATCATCAAGGTAAGGGCATGTGAGGAATGCTGTTACCCCAAAAATCAGAAAGTGAAGGTAAAGGTAAATGAAGAAACTTCTCTCCGTTCTGCTTGCTGTAATCTTCGCAGCATGCTCCCTCTCCCTCGTGTCCGCCGAACCGAAAGCGACAGATCCCACTCGCGAACCCGGTGTCGGCATGAACGTCAGCAATTTTAACACCGTTGACCTTGACGGCAACACCGTCACCGGTGACATTCTGCAAAATGCTGATCTCACATTCATCAACTATTGGGCAACATGGTGCGGTCCGTGCAGATCCGAAATGCCCCACATTCAGGCAATGCACGAGTATTACTCCTCCACTCCCGAGGCGGATGTTCAGTTCATCGGCGTCATCAGTGAAGGCAACGGCTGTACCCCCGCGACCGCAAAGGAATTCCTTCAGAACAACGGTTACACTTGGGTGAACCTCCGTGCCGACAGCGTTCTTCGCTCCGTGTTCAACACCAGCGGTTATATACCCAGACCATCATCGTCGGCCGTGACGGTGTTGTTCGCGATCATCTCATCGGCGGCTTCACAAGCCAGAACGAGCTGCGAAACTTCATCGAAATGTGGCATGATGCAATGACAATTCATGCGAACGAAACCTGCACCGTTACCTATGTCAACGGTGTAACCGGCGAAACCATCGACACTGCCGAAGTTGCATATGCGGCAGTTATCCCCGCTCCCGGAACCGCTCCCGACGTTGAAGGATATGAGTTTAAGGAATGGTTTATTCCGGAAATGTATACGAATCCGGTTATGAGCAGGTTTTGTACATGGCCATGGGCGATGTTACCGTGACTGCAACTTACAAAGCGATTAAGCATAAAGTCAAGTTCTACGACGGTGTGAACGGAAACCTTATCACCATCAAGCAGGTTGAACACGGTCAGGCCGCAGTCCCCCCCGTTCATCCCGAGCACGAAGGATATATCTTCCAGGGCTGGGACACCGATTTCAGCTGCGTAGTTGAGGATCTTATCGTAACCGGTATATGCACTCCCGCTGATGAACCTACTCCAGAGCCCACTCCCGAGCCTACTCCCGAGCCCACTCCCGAGCCTCCTGTAGGAATGCCCGGTGACATGGACGGTGACGGCATGCTGAGCATTGCCGATGCTCTCCAAATTGCCCGTGTTGCGTTGGAGTTGCTTGACGGCGATATCAGCATTGCCGACTTTAACAACGATGGCGTTGTTACCATGGCCGATGCCCTGCTCGTCATGCGTGCAGCATTGCAACTTGGCTGATTGTCGAATAAACGTGCTTTTAAGCTGATTATTCGATAACAAATTAACAAACAAAGAACGTTTCTGTGCCTTGTGAGGTTCCACTGAACCTCGCAGGGCATGTTGGATACTTTGGCAGCATTCGCTCTGCCGAAGATCCCGTGTCCATCCCTTGCTTGAATTTGAAAGGAACGGAAACCAATGAAAAGAACAAAACTGCTGCCTGCGATTTGCGTTCTTACTGCGCTGATGCTGCTTTTGTCCGGCTGTGCGCATCCTTGGCGAATCGCAAGCAATCCCAACCCCGCAACTCCAATGCCCGACAACGGCACGGATGCCCCTTCAACCGATGTTATAACTTCCGGCGAACCGGCCGACAGTGCCGTTCCCACCGAAACTTTAACGAGTGAACCGGATACTGCGGCTCCCACGGACGGTATCACCGCAGAACCCACCGGTGATGCAACCGATGAACCCGCAACAGACTCTCCTTCCGGCAGTCCGACGGACAAGCCACGGAGAAACCGACCGCAAAACCCACGGAAAAGCCGACTCCGAAACCCACCGCGACCCCCAAACCTGATATTCCTGCGTTTTCAACAAAGGCTATCAACAACGGAAGCACCTATGACAACAGTATGTTCTCAAAGGCAAAGGTAACCATGGTCAATGTTTGGGCAACGACTTGCGGCCCCTGCATTCAGGAAATGCCCCATATTCAGCAGCTTGCAAACAACTATGCAGGCCGCGGACTGAAAGTCGCCACTGTTCTCGCGATTCCGAAACCCCCGGGTGTATTAACACCGCACTCGCCATTATCGGAGGCATTCAGGGCTTTAATCTGCCCGTGCTGCGCAACAACAGTTCTGTGGCCGCTGCATTCCCTGCGGGAGCTTACCCCACCACATATTTCATAGACAGCAACGGCAACATCCTTAAAGTTGTCACGACTTCAAACTCCTATGATAAGTGGTGTTCCATCATCGATAATCTTCTTTGAGCCGGGAGGTCAAGATGCACAACAAAAGAGTTAAATTAACCCAAACGCTTGACGGAACCCTCAGAATCATCCTGCCCGTTTGCCTTATGGTTATCGCGGCTGCATTCATTGTATACGGGATATTCGACGGCGAAATCAATGCGGTTCTTTCAAAAGCCACGGCTCTTTGCCGAGAATGCGTAGGTATCGGCTGATGGAACAAAAACCAAGTTGAACTCAAAACCAAAGAAAACAATAATGCAGGTTCGCAAAGCGGTTGAACGCAGGAGGTTTGCAATTCAGGCGGTTTTCAGCCTGCTTACGAACAGCTATGTTGTCGGCTTTCTCACCGGAACGATTTACAAAGGTCCGCTTAAGCAGATTTGTGTTCCGGGTATGAATTGCTACTCCTGCCCCGGCGCGCTCGGAGCATGTCCTATCGGCTCGCTGCAGGCCATTTTCAATCAGTCTGACTTTTCAAAAGGCGTCTGGTCGGACAGCAACGGCTATCTGGTCACGAAACCGCTTTACTATTTTGCGTTTTACGTTGTCGGCTTTCTTATGCTCGTCGGCGCACTTTGCGGAAGGCTCGTTTGCGGTTTTCTTTGCCCGTTCGGACTGATTCAGGATCTGCTGCACAAGATTCCGCTCCCCAAGAAGCTTAAGATTCGCACTTTCCCCGGCGATAAGCAGCTGCGTTACCTCAAGTATTTCTTCCTTGTTGTATTCGTTATCATTCTGCCTCTGCTGTACGAATCGAATCCTTCTTCTGCAAATACATCTGCCTTCCGGAATGCTCCTCGGCGGTATTCCGCTTATGACCTACGGCAGCCTTGCGGGCAACACTGCGGCCGGCACAGGCACAGGCATCACAAGTTGGGCGGAAGCCGGCGGATTGACCTCACTGAAGCTTGGAATTCTTGCAGCAACCATTCTGTTGTCCATCATGATCTATCGTCCGTTCTGCAAATACATTTGCCCGCTCGGCGCGATTTACTCATTCTTCAACAGGATTTCACTCTACCGCTACAGCGTTGATGAATCCAAATGTACCACTGCGGCGTTTGCAAAAACGTTTGCCGCATGGGTGTGGACATGTCAACAACGCCCAACAGCCCCGAATGCATTCGCTGCGGCGACTGCAAAGCGGCCTGCCCCCACCATGCAATCTGTGCAGGGTTCGGCAAAAAGGCTGCTTCCGCCCAAACCTTAACTGCCGATCCGGGCGAATCGTGCTGATCGCAGTTTTGGAATAAAACAAAAAATAAGGAGAAACAGAACCATGAAAAAGATTTTTGCTCTTGTTATTGCAATCGCGCTCACTCTTGCGCTTGCAGTACCTGCACTTGCCGACGGTGAAGATGCCGCAGTTTTCGGCACCGAACTGAACCTTGTTGCAAATGATCCCACAGTTGAATACGATGAGTGGGATGTTCCTTACAATGTTTGGAACGTTATCCCTGCCGACACAAAGCTCAATGTCGGCGACACGGTTACCCTTGCTCTCAGCTACACCGTTCCCGCAGCGTAGAAGGCTACAGCGAGCGTATGCTTTCAAGCATCGAGTACCTCACAAGCGTTGAAGGCATTGACGGGCTTACACTTGTTGAAGCCCAGGGCTGCCCCGGCAAAATGCAGTGTGACTATGAACACGGTTATTGCATGCCCATCCCCGGTGAATACTCCAACGTTGCTGTTGAAGGAAATGTATGCACCGTTATGGCTGAGCTTGATTCCGATGTTACCGTTATCCTTCGCGGCACGCTTACCGCTGAAACGGTTGTCGGCAGCACTTCCGTCACGATCGGCCAGTATCGCTTCCCCGCTCAGTTTTCCCTCGGTACCGTTGACAAGAGTGAGGCTAACGGTCTTCCCGCATACAACATGCACCGTTCAGACTTTGATCTCGTTCAGAAGCGTGCGGTTGAGGTTCGTGCTGATGAAACCGGCAGCTATGCGATCTTTGCAGGCTGAACAACCATTACTATCGCGTTGTTGCAAACGATTCCGCAATCGAAGCATTCATTCCGGTCGATGAGGACTTTGCAGACAACGGCGAAGCAGTTGCGGATGAGGAGCGCGTCGCAACTCTCACCTCCATCGTTGATGAATACAAGGATTTCTTCGGTTTCACTTACACGCAGACCGAATTCACCGATGCAACATTCATCGGCGACGGAACACATGACACCTTTGAGCTGAGCTTCACCCTCGGCGGCAACGGCGAGCCCGCACCTTCCGCTGAGCCTTCCTCCGAACCCACACCAAACCCCAATCCCGTTCCCGCAACCGGTGCGGTCAGCATTGCAGTTGCAGGTATCATCTCCATGGTCGGCGGCGCAGCAGCTCTGCTCAACCGTAAGCGCAAATAATCGGATTGATGCTTGTTATCCGATAATTAAGTAAATCGCATACTTAAGCCAAAGCGAATCGCCGGGAAGCGCATTCTCGGCGGTTTGCTTTGTTGTATTTGCAGGCCTGACGCTTCATTTGTGCTGAAATTCCGTCGCGTTCCGCGCGTTGAACAAACGCACAGATGAACAAAAAAGGAACGGCTGCAAATGTGCCGTTCCATCACAGAGAAGAATTTGATTGCCCTTAAATTCAGTTAATATCAGAATCCGAATTTGCTTCCGCCGTATGCATCATCAAGAATTTCGCTTCCGATCGAATTCAGGTCACCTACAGTGATTATGCATTCATAATACTCGCCGTCTCGCCAATATCGAATTTTGACCGTGTCACCTACCGCCTTGCGGCGCAGATAGTCAACAAAAGAATCGTTGTCAGTGGCTGCTGTTCCGTCGTACTCAGTGATTATATCGTCTGCATACAAGCCCGCTTTGTGCCCGGGACCGTCTTTTGTTACAGTATAAACAAGCAATCCCTGCGGTATGTTGTACTTTTCTGCGCGTGCTTCGTCCACCGCAACAACCGAAACGCCGATACCCGGACGCTGCACACTGCCGTTTTCAATAAGCTGTTTTGCTGTTCGCATTGCCTCGTTTATCGGAAGAGAAAAACCAAGACCTTCAGCAGAAATCGGCTGACCGTATTCATCAACGCTTGCTGTCACGGTTTTTGCTGAGTTTACGCCTATAACGTTGCCATCCATTGAAAACAGCGGGCCGCCGCTGTTGCCGGGATTAATCGCAGCATCGATTTGAATAAAACGATTGCGCACACCGTCAATCACAATTGCGCGATCCACTGCGCCCACCATGCCGAAAGTGGCTGTGAAGCTCAATTCCTCGCCCGTCGGGTGACCGATTGCAAACACGAAATCGCCGGTCTTTACGGTTGAAGAATCTCCTATCGGAAGCGGTAAAAGCTCCTTGTTCACCGATATTTTCAACACGGCGATATCGGTTCCGACATCAGAACCTATAAGTTCCGCTTTTACCTTGGTTGAGTCGTGAAGAGTTATCCAAACCGCTTTTGCATCGGATACGACATGCGCATTTGTAAGAATGTAGCCATCTTTTGAAATAATAAAGCCTGTGCCTATTCCCGCAAGATTGCTGTCCATCGGTTTTTGAGTGTCACGGGAATGATTTTCAACAATAACTACACCGTCCACAGAGTTATCATACAGCTCCGAAAGTGAATTGCTGCCGGTCATCGGCAGTTGCTGATTCCGTTTTTCGTTCGGTTCAACAGTCACCAGAGGCATGTTTGACGTCGGTTCGTTCGGAACGGGTGTAAATTCTGCTTCGTGCCCGGGTGACTGGGTCGCTCGAGTTTCGGCCGAACCGGTTATTGCACTCATAATCGTTTTAATCTCCGTGAAGCGGGCAAGGAAAACGATGCTTGCAATGAACACTCCTATAACGGTAAACGTGAATGCAGTCAACAGAATTACACCCGCCGACGGAACTCGCTTATGGATCACCGTTGTTTGCACATGCGTCGTATCGCCGTCCTGCCATGACACAGTTATCGGCTTTTTCTCTTTCTCTTCATGTTTGTTCAGATTGCTGTTCATTAATTGCCTCCTTAACTTTTGTATTTGTTAAAGTTTGTTTTATGAATATTTTGCACTCACTCCGCCGCAGGCTGTCGTCTCGGCGGAGGAAGCGCCTGTTTCAGGCTGAAGGTAAAAACCGTTCCGTTTTCCGATGACTCAGCTTTGATTTCACCATGATGTTGGTCGATAACCAACTTCACAATTGAAAGCCCGAGCCCTGTTCCGGATCCGTTTTTGTAGGTATGTGCTTTTTCAGCTTTATAGAAACGGTCAAAGATATGCGCAATATCTTCTTTTGGAATACCCGGACCGTTATCGCAAACGCTGACATAAACTTTATGTTTGCTGACGACCGATTTTATTGTGAGCAAACCGTCATTCTCGGGCATAAACTTAATCGCATTATCAATCAGATTGTGAAGGACCTGCCCGATTCTGTCCCTGTCCGCTTCAACAAACACCGGTTCGTAATCAAGCTGAGCATCAACATCGGCATGTTTCGCGTGATACGTGCTTCAAAGGTTATCAGCACGCGGCCTATCAGATCGTTTATGTCGAAAACTGACAAATTAAGCTTGTATTGACCGGATTCAATTCGGGCAATATCAAGCAAATCATTGACCATTCCGGACATCCGACGGGTCTCATCAAGAACGATTTCGATATATTTTTCATGTTCGTCCGTCGGAATCGTGCCATCCTCCATTGCTTCGAGAAAGCCGCGAATTGATGAAAGCGGCGACCGCAGCTCATGAGATACATTTGCAACAAAATCGCGCCGCATTTTTTCAAGTTCCGAGACTTTGTCCGCCATATCGTTGAAACTGATGCCAAGCTCACCAAGCTCATCCATTCTTCCGACTTAACTCTGCTGTCATAGTTTCCCCGCGAAAAGCCGTTACGGCATCGTTTATCTGAGATACCGGCTTTGTTATATACTTCGAAATTATGAACGCAATAGGAATCTTTATCAGCACTGCACCCGCTACAGCGGCGAAAACATCAATGTACAGTTTGTTCAGCGATGCGTATATTCCGTCCATATCGTAATGCAGCATCAATGCACCGACAGTGATATTATCGGCGGTGCTTATCGGACATGTCACCGTGAGTGTTCGAACGGTTGTGTATCCGTCTAAAAGGTCGTAAGCATAGCCGTATTCGAAATTGGTTTGAGAAACAATGTTTTTTGCAAGGGTCTCAACATCGAATTCTTCGCTCGCCTGCCATTTTGATGCATTTTTTCATCGTAGAAGCTTCTTATTCCAAGCGAAGGATCAATGAAGCAAAGCTGCAGCAATGCTTCATATTGACGTACTATTGCAAACAGTTTTTCTTTTGCGACGGGGCGTTTTGCGTCGTCCATGTATTCTTCAAGGACTATGCGGCAAATCGCATCCGCCTCACGTACAAGTTCGGACTTGATTTTTCTATATAGTGATCGTGAAAAATGCTGCTTGCCATGAACCCAAGCGCAATCAACACAATGATGATAACGGAAAGATATGCCGCCAACATCCTTGAAAACAGCGTTCTGAGCATTTTTCCTCCTGCTGCACCGCCCTCGCGGTCAATGCCGCCTTTGAATTTGAGCAAGTCCGTGTTAATAATCCGAAGCAAATGATTTATTTGTCCGCATCGTCCATCGGTAAATCAAAGCGTTCGAATTTATAGCCGACCCGCCACACGGTTCGAATTGACCAAAAATCGCTCTGTCCAATTTTATCACGCAGACGCTTGACGTGAACATCAACCGTTCTGCTGTCTCCATAGAACTCAAAGCCCCAACATCATCCAGCAGCTGTCCTCGTGTAAGCACTTTACCGTTATTGTGGATAAAATAACAAAGCAAATCGAACTCCTTCGGTGCAAGCTCGATTCTGTTGCCGTCAACATACACAACACGATTGTTTGTGTCGACATCAAGGCTGCCGATTTTGATATGTTTTTCAATCTCTTCCGGCTGTCCGGACCTTCTCATCACGGCTCGTATCCGTGCAATAAGCTCCTTTGAATCAAATGGTTTGACAACATAATCATCTGCACCGCAATCAAGCCCCTGAACCCTGTCTGTTGTGTCACCCTTTGCGGTAAGCATGATCACCGGTGCATTGCTGATCTTTCGAATTCGTTTGAGTATCTCCCACCCGTCCATCCCGGGAAGCATAACATCCAACAGAACGAGATCCGGACTGAATTCTTCAAAACTTGTAATTGCTTTGCTGCCGCTTTGACAGGTGAACACTTCGTATCCCTTGCTGCGAAGATAGAGCGACAGTATCTGGCAGATTTTCTCATCATCATCAACAACAAGTATTTTTTCGCTCATGAGCGTTCTATCGTTTTCCATAACGTTCGTCACTCCTCCGTTTGAACGTGAATGCCGTTCCTTTCAAGCAGTGCAGCCGTAACCCCGTATCCCGGACGGAGTTCTCCGCGAAAGCATCCGTTGTAAATTCTCCCGCAGCCGCAGGACGGACTCTTTGCTTTTAAAATCGCGCTTTTTGCACCGCATTCTTTTGCAAGTGCAAGCACGGCATTTGCACCCGCAATAAACTCGGCGGTTTTATCCGCTCCATCCTCGGTTTGAACATATGCTTTGCCGTCAAGCACATCCATGCCTCTCCGCCGATTATCTCGCACGGTTTGCGCGGAGTTGGAAGTCCGCCCAGTTCCTCCGCACAAACAGGGAGCGCAAAGCCTTCACGCACCATGCGCATAACCTTTTCATTCGGCTTTGCCGTGCCGTCATACCTGCACGACCTGCCTGCAAGACAACTTGAAACAATAATCACTTGCCTATCCCCTCGGTAAATATGTGCACGCAAATTCGCCTTTTGCTCATTTCAAAGTGACAACGGTAACGCCGTAATCACCCTCTCCGTAGTTGCCGTTGCGGAACGCTTTGCAATGCGGGTGGTTCTTGAGGTACTGCTGTATTCCGGCGCGAAGCGCACCCGTACCTTTTCCGTGAATGATATTAACCTCACTCAACCCCTGCAGGTGTGCATCGAGCAGGTATTTGTCAACTATAGGCTTTGCCTCGTCAACGAGCATACCGCGAATATCCAACTCCAATCCGACAGTGTTTGCAGGGTTATATTCAACCTTGACATTTGTCTTCTTTTCGGTTTTTTCGTTTGAAAGCCTGATATCGTCCAATCGAACGGAAGTTTGATTATTCCAACCTGAACCTGAACCTCGCCGTTCTTGTCCGGTTTTGAGAGCACTGTTGCGTTCTTTCCAAGGCTTACGACACTTACAGTCTGCCCGGGCACGACCATTTTCGGAGGTTTTCCGTCACCGGTTTTCAGTTTCGGCAGGTCCTCGGCAAGTTCATTCTCCGCCTTGCGCACAGCGTCTCTTCCCTGTTGGATAATCCTGTCAGCGGCACGCTGATCAATGGTTTTAACAGCACGGATCTGCATGATTATCTGTTCCATCTCGCGGCGGGAAGCGTCAACTATTTTTCGTGCTTCTTCCTTTGCCTTGGCGCGAAGCTCCGCCTTTTCACGTTCAAGTTTTTCCCGCTCCGCTTTCAGCTCCTCGGCAAGCCTGTCATGCTCTGCACGCGCCTGTTCCGCAAGCTCCATTTCTTCCTCAGCGCGGCGTTTCTTCATTTCTGCATCTGACAGAATTGCTTCAAAATCCGTATCCTCTTTTTTGATGAATGCTTTTGCATTATCAAGTATATATTCATCGATACCAAGCCGACGGCTTATTTCAAACGCATTGGATTTGCCCGGGATGCCGATAAAAAGCCGATACGTCGGGCAGAGTTTATCAACATCAAACTCCATGGATGCGTTTTCCATTCCGGGTCGTGTCAGTGCAAACGCCTTAATCTCGCTGTAATGCGTTGTTGCAATTGTGAAACAGCCGCGGGAATGCAGTTCCTCAAGTATGCTCATTGCGAGTGCCGCGCCCTCGATCGGGTCGGTTCCTGCTCCCAGTTCGTCCAAAAGTACAAGGATCTGTCGTCCGCAGCTTCAAGGATGCCGACAATATTCCGAATGTGGCTCGAAAACGTTGAAAGCGACTGCTCAATGCTCTGTTCATCTCCGATATCAGCAAAAATACTTCAAAAACAGCAATTTCAGTGCCGACATTTGCAGGCACGAACATGCCTGACTGAGCCATCAAAGTAAACAGCCCGGTGGTTTTAAGCGTTACGGTTTTGCCGCCCGTGTTAGGACCTGTAACGATAAGCGTCGTGAAATCCGTCCCGAGTCTTATGTCAATCGGAACAACCGAATAATTCGGGATAAGCGGATGCCTGCCCCGAACGATTTTAATTCGTCCCTCAGCGTTTGTTTTCGGGCAAACCGCCTTCATTTCTTTGGCAAGCTTCGCCTTTGCAAAGCAAAGATCAATAATGCCGAGGGTTTGAAGGTCGGTGTATATGTCATTTGCCGACGGTTTTACAAGCGCAGTCAACTCAGTAAGAATTCGTTCGATTTCGGCTTGTTCTTCAATTACAAGCTTTTTATACTCGTTTCCGAGTTCCACAACTGCGGCAGGTTCAACAAACAGCGTTTGCCCGCTTCCGGATTGGTCATGAATAAGTCCGGGAATCTGTTGCCGATATTCCTGTTTAACGGGAACAACAAAACGTCCGTTGCGAATCGTTATTAACGGATCCTGCAAATACTTTGAATACGTTGAAGAACGGATTATGCTGTTCAGCTTCTCTCGAACTCTTTCATTTGCAATGCGTTTATTGCGGCGAATTCTGGCAAGTGCAGGTGAAGCTCCGTCAAAAAGTTCATCTTCGCTCAAAATACAGCGATTCAATTCATCCTCAATATACTTATGTGCAACAAGCCCGCACGCAAGATTTGCAAGCGCGCACGGAATTTCATCCGTTGAATTGTCACCATCATTCGCTGCGGTCAGTGGCGTGAGCTGTTCGCGTGCAACTCGAACAGCCTTTAGTGCTTTTGCGATGTTCAGCAATTCTTCACAGCTTAAATAAAGGGCCGCATTCATGCGCTTAAGTGTTGAACGAATATCCGGGAAATCATCAATCGGTGAATAACCCGTGCGCAGAAAGTATGTTTCCGCCTCGCTTGTAAGGCGAAGTTCTGCATTAACATCATCAAATTCCGTCTTCGGCCGAAGCTCATCTGCAAGCTCACGACTCACACAGCAGCCGCAATGCATATGCAGTTTCTTAAGAATTTTATCATATTCAAGCGTTTTCAGCACTTTATCCGTAATCATTTTTATCCTTTCAGACATACAGTCTATCTCGTCTTCATTCCACCTTCCGCATCCAATGACCGCGAGTCGAGTTTGGATACTGCGTTTGCCGTTTCCCGTTCATTGCTTCATTTGCAGCAGCAATTCGTTCGGTCACTTCGTCAATCTGTTCCCCGACGAAGTTGAGTACATATCCTGCCGTTTGAGGAATTCTGTCAAACAAATCTATCAAATCTGTCGTGCGGCAATTCAGCATTCGAACAAGGCAGTTATCGGGATAACGAATGTTTACCAACGGGAAAACCCTTCCCGCTTCATCCGTGACGGCGCCTGCAATTCCCATGCAGTTTTGACAGCTTTGTGCTCCTTTATCGGGCAATGCAGCAGCTGCATAAGCGGAGTTCTGCCGTGTATGCCGATAAGCATTCTGCCGGCAAGAGCAGAATGCTCTGCAATTGACGCAAGCTGCACTCCGGTCAGTTCGGGCGAAGGCATTATATAATCATATCCCAACTCTGTCAGACATTTCATTGTAAAGCTGTTCATTGCATTCATGCCGATGCCTGCAATTCGAATAAATCCATCGCTCAACGGAGCATGTTTTTTGCAGCTTTTTTCGTTTTGCATTGCATCGAACTCCGCCGAATCGTTTTTAAAATAATCGAAGAAGGCGATTTGACCGATATTATTTGTTTCAATGCCGTCAAACGTGCCCGATTCGGCAAACAATCTGAAACATTGATGTTGTTTTTCGGTGATAATGACATTCGGAAGCGCAAGAAGCAGCCTCTGCCCGTTTGCAAACTTTTCTCTGAGCTTCAAAAGCCCGTTTATCTGCGTTGCGTTGTCATCAAATGTACACGGTTCAAATGCAATAAACTCCGCTCCCGCTTTTGCCGCAGCTTCAGCAGCCATAACATTTGACACCCTTGCATACAGGAATCCCGCTGAATATACTTGCCTGTCCGCCGTAATACGGATATTCCGCACATCTGCTGCCGCCCTTTCATCAAATACCGGAACCGTGTTGCGTACATGATGCATGTTGAGCATTTCGTTTATACATTCCCTGCGCAACGCATTCAACTCCGCGGCCGAAATATAGCAATCGGGATTCATCCGCACGGTGCATTTTTGTGCAACGAACGGGGTATTCCCGAGTTTTTTCAATCGTTCCGCGTACAATTCCGCCTGCTGCGGCTTGCTTGCCGTCTGCACAACAGCACCCGACATTGAAACAGCGTGTTCTCCATCGGCAATGTTCAGCTGTGCCGCGCTTCCGACGGATAGTGTAAGCGTCATGTCAACCTCGCGCCTGCGATTCTCTCCCTGTATGCTTTGTCTGGCGGCAGCCAAGGCAGCTTTATCCGGTTTGCTGTTTCCGACTCGATCCGTTTTAACCGAGTCGCGGTACAGATGCGATGTGTTAAAGTCGCCTCTGTTAAAAAAAGCAAAGAGTTCCTGCTTCAGCCTTGCGATTGTTGATGCATCGGCCCGTCAAGTGCCGCACGATAACAGCGCGTTACCGCTGCAACATATTCAGGCTTTTTCATCCTGCCTTCAATTTTGACACATGCCACGCCCGCTCTTTGCAATGCATTCAGGTGCTCAATCATGCATATATCGTTCGGTGACAAGCAAAAATCTTTATCGGACGGTCGACCGAAAATGCTTGCGTTCTTTCGACAAGGCTGAGCGCATGTGCCTCTGTTGCCGCTGCGCTCACCGGACATCGAGGAATACAGACAGCTTCCGGAAAAGCTCATGCACAGTGCACCGTGCGCGAAGGTCTCAAGTTCAATATCGCAGTTATTCGAAAGGTATTTTATCTGAGCAAGGCTTGTTTCGCGTGCAAGCACCGCGCGGGTCAGCCCTATGCGTTTGCAGTATTGAAGCCCGCCTAAGTCATGAATACCCATTTGAGTGCTTGCGTGAAGCGTAAGCTCCGGCAGATTACGGCGAATGAGCCGGCAAGCCCCAGATCCTGCACAAGCACGGCATCAACTCCGATTCGATAAAGCTGCTCTGCAAAAACAAGTGCATCACAAAGCTCACGATCGAATACGAGCGTATTTAATGTAATATAAGCACGCACTCCGCGTTCGTGACAGTAATCGACGGCGGAAATAATCCCGTCACCTTCAAAATTGTCTGCAAAACGTCGTGCATTAAAGCTGCCGCCGCCAAAATAGACTGCATCAGCTCCGTTTTGTACTGCCGCAGCCAGTGCTTCCCTGCTGCCGGCGGGTGAAAGCAATTCCATCTTTACTAAAACAATCCTTTTACAGCCGCATGTTATTCAGTATTAGCGGCACATCAATCAATTAATGCAAAAACGTCCGCTGTCTCAGCCGCCGACAAGCGTGCCGGATTCCGCTGCTGTTTCGGCAGTGTTTTCAATTGTGCTGCCTGTGCTGCTGTGAGCAGGCGCTGTGGGCAGATTTCTTTCTGCATTTGTCATCTGCTGCCCATTTCGCGCCGATGTCATTCTTGCGGCGGGCGTATTAATACGCGGCATGTTGCGCAGCTGAGAAATCTTTGCATCCAGAGCCTCGTAGTTTTCCTTGGCTCTTGCAAGCTCATCCTCTAATTCAAGCATTGCAAGCAATGTGCAGCGCGTTGCGCTCATTTGAGGATAACGCTTTTTATAGCTTTCAATCCGTGAGTTGATTCTCTTTTCAAGTTGTTTGACGTAATCAACATCATCATCAGTTACTATCCGAAAACTCTGTCCCGAAAGGCAGAGGTTTATGTGATTCTTATCCATACCAATTCTCCTACCGATAGAGTTAGTCAAGATAGATTATACAGCATATTTGCCCGATTTGCAAGGACAAGAGTTCGATAGTTTTAATCCCGTCTTTATGATATTTTCAGCATTCGTAATGCATTATTATGTCGATATAGAATAATATTTTCATATTCATACAACCACCTGTTCACGTTGTACATAAATCCAACATTGACAGATATAATGTATCGGTGCGGCGTTCACGGTTTGATGTTTTAATATTTTTAACGTTTATTGCTTATTTTTCACATTCTTCGTTGCACCGGCCACAGCCGACCGCACAACATTCAATTAAGAAAGCACGAACCGGATAAACAAACAATCTGTATATCAGTTTCTGAGAGCAATATAGAATATTCTGTCCGTTATACGCTCCAGGAGTACTGACAGCGGCGTTACCCAAAAATTATGGTTGCAGGAATAAACCCGTTTCGGTTTCTTTGCTTAGATTGCCTTCGGCACTGCTCCCGCCATGATTTCCGGTTGCTTTGCGTCGCGTTTGCCGATTATTCATAAGCGGCTCCGTGCGTTCGAGAATCTTTCTGCAATGGTTTAAATTACTCTTTATATGATTTTTTACAGCTTCGGTACGCAAAGAATTAAAGAAACCTCTTTTGCCGTGCAAAAGAGGTTCGTCTGGCGTACCCGATGGATTCGAACCCATGACCTACAGAGTCGGAGTCTGTCACTCTATCCAGCTGGGCTACGGGTACACGCTTGATACGGTTCATTGTAGCACATTGGAGCAAAATGAGCAATACCCTAAAACTAATATATCAAGCTGATCGCGTTGACGATGAGTCACGCTTTTCCTTTTTCAAACAGATAAATCCCATTTAAACCAAATTATGTCAAGGGCTTTATACCGCCGCTTTGTAAAAATATCCGAATCTGTTGTTCAAAGTGTCAAAATCTGTTATCCGGCTTTCGGTAACCGGTTTCAGCATCAACTGCATTTAAAATCGGCTTTCCGTCGAGCAGGCTTCGAATATTTGCCGCTGCAATCTCAATTATTCTGTCATGCGTCTGTTTAAGATGATAATAACCGGAAATATGCGGCGTTATCAATGCCCCGGGACAGTTCCAAAGCGGATGCCCCTGAGGGAGCGGTTCGGGATCGGTAACATCCAACCCGGCTTTAATTCGACCGCTGTTCAAAACGCGGACAAGGGCATCGGTATCCACGGCATTGCCCCTTCCGACATTGAGCAGTATCGCACCGCGCTTCATTTTGAGCAGCCGCTCTTCGTTCATCAATCCGCGGCTTTCTGCACTGTTCGGCAAAGCAAGCGCAACAACGTCCGCATCCGAAAGCAGGTTATCCAGTGCTTCAAGAGTGTGCAGCTCATTCACAAAATCCGGTTTTGCAGCTTGGGTGCGGCGTATGCCGATGCAGTACGCGCCGAGTTTTTTGCAGCGCAGTGCAAATTCTCCTCCGATATCGCCAAGCCCGACGACAAGAACTTTTGCATTTTCTATGCTTTCAACGTTTCCTTCATCGCGCCAAAGTCCCTTGTTCTGATTGTCGCGATAGATATCAAGTTTTTTCATCAACACCAAAAGCATTCCAAGCATATGTTCACTGATTGCAAGTCCGTATGCACCGCTTGCGTTTGCAAGTTCAGCTCCCGCAGGAAGTTTACCCGCATAGGCGTCCGACCCGGCCATGTTAAGCTGCAAAAGCTTCAGCCGTGTGCATTCCGGAAGAATATCGACAGGGATATTGCCGACAACAACATCTGCGGACTTAATCATTTCGCGGTCCAATTCAAACGGGTCTTTTGCGCATCTTTCATCGGCTCCGTTCAACACTCGGGCGAATTCGAAATTGCTTCCGGGCAGGAAGCCTTAAGTGTATTGATATGTTCCTGCGTAACAGGCATTGCAACATAAATATTCATAAAAACATGATTCCTTTCGAACCGAGTCATTCACTCTTCTCAGTGTATTTTACTCGATTGCTGCGGAAAGTCAATATGTTGCCGAACAATGTATATATTTACAAAATGGGGTTGTAAATATCCTGTTGCAGTGTTAAAATGCTTTAGCTGTACGGTGGGATGAAAGTTCATCCTTCCGAAAACATCAAAAACAACGGAGGACTGTGTTCAAATGAGTGAAAAAAAAGCTGAAAAGCTTAAAATCGACCCCAAAACATTGCTTGTCGATGTTCTGTACGACATAATCGGCAGCGTTCTTTACGGTGCAGGCATGTATACTTTTGCCGTTTCTTCAAATTTTGCACCCGGCGGCGTTTCGGGTCTTGCAATTCTTGTCAATTATATAACGGGCGGCAAAATTCCGATCGGACTTTGCACTGTCATTATCAATATTCCGATCATTCTTATCTGCATTCGAACTCTCGGCAAGATGTTCTTCCTGCGGTCGGTAAAGACGATTCTTATTTCTGCCGTTATCGTGGACTATATTATGCCGCTCCTGCCGACATACACGGGAGAGCCGATTTTGGCTGCAATTTTCGGCGGCATACTCGCAGGCGCCGGGCTTGCATTCATTTATATGCGCGATTCTTCAACCGGCGGTTCAGACTTTGTCATTCTTGCAATTCGCAAAAAGAATCCCCAGCTTTCAATAGGGAGCATATCCCTCGCTGTTGACGGTGTTATCATTATGCTCGGTTGGATCGTTTACGGCAACATAAACGCCGTCCTGTACGGCATGATAATGACTATCGGATACAGCCTGATAGTTGACAAGCTGATGTATGGTATCGATTCCCGCAAACTTCTTATCATCGTCACTTCCAACGGAGACAATGTTGCAAAGCGCATCGGCGAAGAGATCGAACGCGGAGTCACCGTTGCAGACGGCAAAGCGCATACACCGGCAACAGTAAGCAGATCCTGTTCTGCACGTGTTCAAAAGCCGAAGTTTTCAGCATTAAGCGTATTGCGCATGAATGTGACAGCAAGGCTTTTGTCATGATAACATCCGTTGATGCCGCATACGGCGAAGGATTCAAGGAGCACGACGACTGATTCCCTGCCCGGCATTCTCTTTTAATTACTCTCCGAATCCGGTTGAAAAAGCACCGCTGCAGGGGTATAATACCGTTGGAATCATTTTTGAAAGGATGCCGTCCGCCATGATATGAGCGCGGCACAATGAGGTATAAAAATGGATTTTTCAATCGAAACCCTTAAGCAGGAAACCGCAGCAGTTATGGAAGAACTCTTCCGCAATTGCAGTGAAGGACATTACACGCTCCGTAAGGGAGACATACTCGTCATCGGATGCAGCACAAGCAAGGTGATGGGTTTCCATATGGGAACCCATTCAACAGAGGATGCGGCGCGAGCAATTATGGAAACAGTCCTCCCCTATGTTCACGGCAAGGGCCTTTTTCTCGCGTGTCAATGCTGTGAACATCTCAACAGAGCAATCGTTGTTGAACGCGAATGCATGGAAAAGTATGATTTTGAGCAGGTTTCAGTGAAGCCTGCGCTTCACGCCGGCGGAGCGTGGAGCGTTCAGGCAATGCAGCAGTTTACCGATCCGGTCGTTGTTGAGGATATTAAGATGCGCGCACGTGCAGGAATAGATATCGGCGGCGTTTTCATCGGAATGCATATGCGTCCGGTCTGCGTTCCGATTCATAATGAAAACACAAAAATCGGCTGCGCAAATGTCACCATGGCACGCAACCGCCCCAAGCTCATCGGAGGCGAAAGAGCGCAGTATTAAAATTTCTGTAAGAAACACAGATGTATTTACGTACACATTTAAAAGAGCAGTGCTGCATCGGTCAAACCGATAATCTTTGATTCAATTATCAAAAACAAGTGTCAGACCTGCTCTTTTTGTTATCAAAAAAAGTGTTAAGCATCCGAGAATCAGAGCTTTTGAATCTGTTTATATATGCGCTGCATTCGTACGTCTATTGCTGCAATTTCATCTGCGCAGTTGAACATTTCACGGCTTATGTCTTCCGGAATGTTCTTGGTTGATTTATAACGCAAATCGTGCTCAAGGCTTGCCCAAAAATCCATTGCCACAGTTCGGAGCTGAATTTCCGCACGAGCGTACTCGGTTTTTGAGGACAGGTACACAGGATCTCAACATCAAGATGAAGACTGCGATATCCGTTAAAATTAGGATTTTTTATATAATCCGTGCGTTCAATGAGCCTAACATCCGATTGACGCAGAAGCATATCTTCCATATCATAAACATCGTCAATATAGCAGCACACAACGCGCACACCTGCAATGTCGTTAAGGTTCTTCTTTGCGGATTCGATACTCGTTGGAAAGCCGCGCTGAACAAGTTTGTTGTACATACTTCGGGTCGATTTAAGTCTGCTCTCAATATGATGAATCGGATTGCGATGATGATGAACCCTGAACTCACTGTTGAGGATTTCAAATTTCAGCCGCAGCTGCATCATGGCAGCAGTGTGTATATGCTGCAATTCGCGCAGTTCGCCGATATTTGCAAAGATGTTGTCAAAGGATTCCGGTTCCGGCAGCCGTTCTGAGGAGTTATCATCAATGTAGTTAATTTGCATATGTTTTTCTCACCCGACAATCACGAGTGTCCTTTCATTTCAGCTGCAAAAGCAAAGCAAGCTTTTCTTAGATTGAATTATACTATGCCACGAATATAATATCAATACCCAAATTCGAATCAACGGTGGCAAAAAAAAGAATATGCTCATTTGCAGAATCAGTTCTAATATATTTTATTATGCACTTGCGCAGCAGGTTCAAGAATGATATAATAGGCTAAAGTAAAAAGATGCTTTGAATTTTGCAATGCAGCTTTTTGGGTGCCTGATACTGCCCTTTCGGGCAGCAAGTTTTCAACTTATCTTTCAGATCAGATACGGAGGTTACCATGAATCGACTTTTCAAACTGTCTATTGTGCTCGTTTTGAGTGCTGCAATGCTTCTTTCGTCGTTTTCCGCGTTTGCGGCAACGGATGACGAACTCACCCTTGATATCCGTCTTATGCAGGAGTTCTATTCACAACCTTGCCACAATGGGGATATCAGCAACGGCACCGAGATACTGTCCACATTCTATCAGCGTCCGACAGAATATGATCCCGACAGCATCGAACAGCTCATGCTGATGAACAACATGACGTGGGAAAACAATTATTTGCACACATTTACTAACTATGTTACACCGTACATTCCGAATCCCTGCTTTATCGGTGCGGACGTTTTCCTCGGGGGAAATCTGATTCTTTCCGAAACACAGGTGAGCGAAATTCGTCTGTTCATGGCGGGAACTCCGTCCATACATGCAAATAATTGTCCGAATCTTACTGCATTCAGCTTTATTACTCCCGTGTGCCGCGCAAACGATATTGAAATCGTCGGCGGAGCTCCCGTTACCGGGTTCGATGTCAAAGCAAGAATTTCATCCGTTCGTGTTGACCTTGCCGGTTTTGAAAACACATTTACCGTCAAGTGCCTCGGACGCGGCTATCTCGACATGAAACGTGCGGGCCGCAGTGTCGTTTTCCGCTCATCGAACAGTTATGACTCAACAGTGTGCAGGTATTTTTGCAGCGGTGAGTTGATCGGCTCTAATGCCGAAGGTGATTTCGTCATTGGTGCGGAGGACGGCATTTCGAACGTCACCATGGTTTGCGGCGGCGACGTCAACGCCGACGGAAGCATTTCACTTCCCGATGCATTGACAATAATGCGCTCCGCAATGGGCATTATACCTCAGCTTGAGCTTGATGATGCGGATATGAATGCAGATGATGCTGTTCAGCTTGATGATGCAATTGTACTTGCCCGTCTTTGCCTCGGCATAGAATAGAGCATCGACCTGCCTGCATTAATGTGCCGCACGGAAACGATGTTTTCTCCGTGCGGACATAACATTAGGCAAAAGGTTTTATATTTTATGAGCCCCCTCAGCCATGATATGCTCCCCTTATGAGAGACAGTGAAAAAGAAAAACACTGTCATCATAGGGGGAGCATTGTTATGCCACAAAAGCAAAAGATATCAGCGAAAAAAAAGGTCAAGTTGGTTTTGGATTGTTTGGAAAATAAAATCAGCGTACAAGAAGCAGCTCGGAGTGCAGGCGTAGATTTTGCGACAGTAAAAATGTGGATTAGTGTATATGAAAACGAGGGCGATGAAGGGTTCAAGCATCAAGGGCAAAAAGTATATACGATAGAGACAAAAACTTCAGCGGTCATCGACTATCTGCATGGTGAAGGCAGTTTACAGGAAATCTGCAAAAAATACGGAATTCGGGACAGACGGATTCTCCGAAATTGGATTAAGGTGTATAATGTTCATGGAAATTTTGACTCTGTAAAACACGCAGGAGGCGGGAGTTACATGAACCAGGGCCGGGACACGACAAAAGAAGAACGCTTAGCAATCGTCAAGGATTGCCTGGCATCGGGAAAAAATTACGGTGAGATGGCGCAAAAGCATCAGGTGAGCTACCGGCAGGTACGGACATGGACGCTGAAATATGAAGAACCGGGCGCGGCCGGACTTGAAGACCGGCGTGGAAAGCGGAAGAGGGATCAAAGGCCACGCACGGAGCTGGAAGCAGCACAGATTGAGATCGAGCGTCTGAAGCATCAACTGTACCTGGCAGAGATGGAGCGTGATCTGCTAAAAAAATTGGACGAGATCGAGAGGAGGGATGCCTTTCGCAAGTGAGACAGTCTCGTCCATACCGGGCTGTTTGGGAATGCCATGCAGAGAAAAACTACCCGGTTGAGGCAGCCTGTAAACTGCTGCACATTTCCCGGGCTGCCTACCTTCGTTGGGCATCGGGGAGGCAAAGTGCCAGGACTATGCAGAACCTAAAGATTGCAGAGAAAGTCGAGCAGATCCACACGGAAAGCCCAGACAAGGGATACCGCCGTATCAACGACGATCTCCGGCATGACCACCACATTCATGTGAACGACAAGCGCATTCTCCGGATTTGCCGTGCAAAGAGTATCAAGTCCACCATCAAGTACAGCAACCACGGCTGCACCAGACAGGCAAAGAATCCTCAGTTTGTGGCTGAGAATCTGCTTGATCGAGACTTTCATGCGGACAAGCCGAATGAGAAGTGGCTTACCGACGTAACAGAATTCAAGTGGTATGAAGGCATTGAGGTTCACAAGGTCTATCTCAGCGCAATTCTGGACCTCTACGACCGCCGCATTGTGGCCTACGTGGTCGGCGAAAGAATGATAATCAGCTGGTTTTCAAGACCTTTGACCGTGCGGTGAAGGCAAACCCCGATGCACATCCTTTATTTCATAGTGATAGAGGATTTCAGTATACCAATCGGACCTTTCACCACAAACTGGAGAAAGCTGGCATGACTCAGAGCATGTCCCGTGTGGCCAAGTGTATTGACAACGGACCGATGGAGGGCTTCTGGGGAATTCTGAAGCGAGAACGCTATTACGGCAGGCGCTTTACCGGCAAAAAGGAACTGGTCGATATGATTGAGGATTATATCCGTTATTATAACAACAGACGTGTGCAGCGGGGCCTTGGTATCCTCACGCCGATGGAGAAACACAATCTGCACTCAGCGGCTTAAAAACCGCAAATTTCGAAAGGATGCCAAGGCATCCTTCCGGAATTTGCGGTTCCCACAGCGCCGCAGCGCTGTGAATTTTCTTTGAATTATTTCACTGTCTACTTGACGGGGAGCAGTTCACCACGGCGTCGGGGCTTTTGCATCGAATGCCGAATCACATGCCTTACGGGAGGAAAGCACTTATATATTAGTCATTATTCCTGCAAAAAACATGCTTATCTGCTTTACAGTTGCAGCAGGTTGTGCTACAATTACAGAGGTATTATATTTCTTTATTTTTTGGAGTTATTTTATGGTCAAAATTTGCTGTGACAGCACGGCGGACCTTTTGAACGAGGTTCACGGAACAAATCTGTACAGTCAGCGCGGCGTTACCGTTATGCCTCTCTATGTGCAGATAGGCGACGAGGAGTATCGCGACGGTGTGGATATCACCATGCGCGAGCTGCTCAAACGGTGCGGCGAAGCAAAAACGCTTCCCAAGACAGCTGCTCCGAGCGTTGAAGCTCTGCAAAAGGCATTTGCGGAGATGACAGCGGACGGGAGCGATGTTGTTTTTATCACAATCAGCTCTCACTTTTCATCAAGCTACAGCAATGCATGCATTGCTGCAGAAGGCAACGATAAGGTCTTTGTTGTTGATTCCCTCAACCTTTCAAGCGGCGTTGGACACGTTGTGCTCGAAGCCTGTGACATGGCCGAAAAGGGTCTTAACGGTGCAGAGATTAAAAAGGCACTTGATGAAGACATCATCCCGAATGTTGAAACCAGCTTCGTTTTAGACAGGCTGGACTACATGGTTCGCGGCGGACGCTGCTCGGCTGTATCCGCTCTCGGGGCAAACCTTCTGCAGCTGCATCCCGGTATTGAAGTCGCAAACGGCAAGATGCGTGTTGCTAAAAAATACCGCGGGTCATGGGAACGCTGCCTCAAAAACTATATCAAAGAGCGCCTTGAAGGGCGCAATGATATCCGCAGCCATCGCATATTCATTACTTACACTGAAACTCCCGACGAAATTGTTCAGGAGTGTGTAAAGCTTGTGCGTGAAATTGCGGACTTTGATGAAGTCATTCTGACAACGGCCGGTTGTACCGTTGCAAGCCACTGCGGCCCCAGGACGCTCGGGATTCTCTTCATCAGGAAATAAAACCGTCCAAAAAAGCGATTGATGCTGAAAGGAGCATGAATATGAAAGCATATCTTGAACAAATGGGCATTCTTAACCCCAAGGCTGTTTATCGCAACCTCGCACCTGCTGAACTTGTTGAACATGCACTCGAAAGAGGCGAAGGCAAGCTTTGCAGCACCGGTGCATTTGTTATCAACACAGGAAAATACACGGGTCGTTCCCCCGATGATCGTTTCATCGTTGATGAACCTTCCGTGCATAATCTTATTGACTGGGGCAAGGTGAATGTGCCGATCAGCAGTGAGAAAGCAGATGCAATCTATGTTAAAATGTGTGCATATATGCAAAACCGCGAAGTTTTTGTTGTTGATGGCTTTGTCGGTGCAGATCCGCAATATGCGCTTCCCGTTCGTGTTGTCTGCGAAAACGCAGCAAGCGCATTGTTTGCAACTCAGGCATTTGTTCGCTCCTCCAAGGAGCAGCTCGATACTTTCGTTCCCGGTTTCACCGTTCTCTGCACACCGGGATTCAAGTGTTCCCCCGCTGCTGACGGTGTGAATTCCGAAGCGGCAATCATACTTGATTTCGAAAAGCATCGTGTAACAGTCGCCTGCTCGCTTTACAGCGGCGAAATCAAAAAAGGCATGTTCTCCGTTATGAATTTTCTCATGCCGCAAAGGGGTGTTTTCCCCATGCATTGCTCTGCAAACATCGGCGACGACGGCGACGCTGCGCTGTTCTTCGGACTCAGCGGAACCGGCAAAACAACGCTTTCCGCCGATCCCGATCGTTGGCTGATCGGCGATGACGAACACGGTTGGTCCGATAACGGTGTTTTCAATTTTGAAGGCGGCTGCTATGCAAAATGTATCAACCTTTCAAAGGAAAACGAACCCGAGATTTGGGATGCAATAAAGTTCGGTACGCTTGTCGAAAACGTCATTATGGACGATGCCCGCAAACTCGACTTTGCGGATTCCTCAATAACCGAAAATACACGTGCCGCCTATCCGGTTGAGTATATCCCCAACTGTGTGATTCCCGGCATGGGCAATCACCCCAAACCGTCATATTCCTGACAGCTGACGCCTTCGGTGTTTTGCCGCCGATTTCAAAGCTTACAAAAGATATGGCAAAGTATCACTTTGTTTCCGGTTACACAAGCAAGCTTGCGGGAACCGAGCGCGGCATTAAGGAACCGCAGGCGACCTTCTCAACCTGCTTCGGTGCGCCTTTCCTTCCGATGCATCCTTCCGTATATGCAGAAATGCTTGGTAAGAAAATCGATGAACATAACGCAAACGTGTTCCTTATCAACACCGGCTGGTCCGGCGGTCCTTACGGTGTCGGCAGCCGCATGAAGATAAAATACACACGCGCAATGGTCACTGCCGCACTTGAAGGCAAACTGAACGATGTTGAATATAAGCTTCACCCCATCTTTAACGTACTCGTTCCCCAAACTTGCCCCAACGTTCCCGCCGAGGTTCTTAACCCGCGCGACATGTGGCCGATAAGGATGCCTATGATGAACAGGCCAAAAAACTTGCTGCAATGTTCATAAAGAATTTCAGCAAATATAACAACATGCCCGAAAACATCATTAATGCAGGCCCCAAACAGATGTTGGATTAATTACTGACTGCTTTTGATTTATCATTCAGCATTTAAATGCCCGTTTATCCGTTGCATAAGCAGATAAACGGGCATTCCCATCTTCCGGCTTGTTTTATACTGTTGAAAACATGAACGAAAGGGGCCGTTTTTTCGCAGTAAAAAGGCTGCTTACAACAAAACACTGTCGACAGCAGCCTAATCATGTTCATTCCGTTATTTATGAGCTTAACGCTCAATACGGTTCAGCTATTGTAATCAGTCCTGGACGTAAGGAAGCAGAGCGACCTGACGTGCAGATTTGATTGCGGATGCGAGCGCCCTCTGGTGCTCTGCGCATACACCGCTCATACGGCGGGGCATGATTTTACCGCGCTCAGTGATGAACTTGCGGAGTTTTGCAGCGTCTTTGTAGTCGATATGTTCAACCTTATCAACGCAGAACTGACAGACTTTGCGCCTGCCCTTCCTGGGACGGGGCTTCATTTTGCGGTCTTCCATTGAAATTTACTCCTTTCGCAAAATTAAAACGGTAAATCCGAATCGGAAATCTCAGTAAAGCCATCAGTTGCACTGCCGGAGCTGTTTGCGGAATCAAAAGAATTTGCCGCGAAACCGTCACGCGCAGACTGCTGCCCCCTCCCGTCCTGCCAACTGTTTTGACGGGAAGCGGAGAAATTGCCGCCGTCCTGTGCGGATTGATAATCCTGAGGCGGATAATTTCTGTTGTAGCCCTGCTGGTTGGATTGATATCCCTGCTGCGGATAACTCTGACCGCCTGCGGCATCGCGCGGAGAAAGGAATTCGATCTCCTCGGCCGTGACTTCGAGAGAAACTCGGGTTGCTCCGTCCTTCCCCTCATATGTACGCGGCACAAACTCGCCGACAACAGCGATTTTTTTGCCCTTGCTCAAGAACCTTGAACAAGTTTCGCCAAGCTGTCTCCATGCAGTCACGCGATAAAAGTCTGTCTGACGTTCTTCGCGATTGCCCGAAAAACGTCGATTGACGGCGAGATTCATCGTGCATACGGTTATGCCGTTCGGCGTTGTGCGCAGTTCGGGATCACCCGTGAGATTACCAATAAGAAATATCTTGTTCATTCTAAATCCTTTCTCAGGGTTTATGCATGATGGCGGGTCACTTTGTAGCGCATGATCTTTTCATCATTCTTCATGTTACGCTCAAGTTCTGCGGGCAGCTCGGCGGGTGCGTCGAACACAACGAGAACATAGTAGCCTTCGGTCTTGTAGTCGATGGTGTATGCAAGACGACGCTTGCCCCATTCATCAACATTTTCGATCATGCCGCCGTTTGCGGTGATAACACCGTTGAACTTTTCGATTACGGACTTGGTTTCCTCCTCATTAAGCTCAGGCACGATAACATACAGACATTCGTACTTATTCACTTAATTCACCTCCTTATGGTCATATGGCACCGCACTTGCTGCGGCGCAAGGTGTTGGCATAATATTATAACATTTTCCTTACAGGCTTGCAAGGAGTTTTTTCATGTTTTTTTGCAATATTCTATATATTTATCACATCATAAAGAAAAGGACGCACCGCATGTTGGGTACGGCTCGTCCCGTTCTTTTTTCCCTTCCTGTTTGGGAATCACGCATGAGTTGCGGCCAAGGACACCGCAATCATCAAGATAATTGCATTTTCTGTTCGGGCAGAGTCAAGACCGACACTGTCCTTCGGATAATTGCCGGCAACAAAGCATTTTCGAGAACAGTTGTTGGCTCTGTCCGCTGCAATGCTTTGTCGGCAAGCTTGCATTCATGATGCTTCAGCGAGCGCAGATTGCAAGGCGCAGGATCGTAAGCGCATCAGCTGTTGAAACCGCACCGTCGCCGTCCATGTCAGCAGAGCAGCGAGCGAGAAGCATCAAGGTTGATAAGGCCGAGTGCGCAGCGCATGGCGGTCAGCGCATCGTCTGTCATAACCTGTCCGTCGCCGTTTACATCGCCGGGAACAAATGCCGAACCGTTGCTCTCGTATGCAATCCAAAGGTTATTGAGGCTCTGGTTGTAGTTGATGTGGACTTCATGTGTAGGCTCGGTGGAGAACTCTCCGTTGTTGTAAACAAAGCCTACACGAGTGTAACCCTCAACCTCGTCCGTCGTTTCCACATTATAATACGGATACGGAGACCAACTGTTATCCGTGAAATAGAGACTCGTTCTTCCGTCAATGGTGTAATACTCCGGTTCTGCAACCATTGCTGCAAATTCGGGAGCGGCGACGACATTGCCGTTTTCATCAATTGGCTGTCCCTCGGAATTTACAAGGTAGTGATGTTTAAGAACAAAACCGCCGGAAACATCCGCCTGCGGCACATCGAATTCCGCAGTGCCTTGCTCTCCGTTTTCGTTATAAACAAACCGCGGACCTTCATCGGTGCCGGTTGTTGTGAACAGTCTTCCGCCCTCTTCAAGGAACTGATTGAGCAGCTGGAAGTTGGCATAGTAATAGTCCTGAATATCGATTCTGAACTTCATCGTTATGACATCACCGGGGTTGATTTCACCGAGATTCCAAACGATTGCAGCTGTTCGCCGCCGGAATAATTTGCGTTTCCCCGGCTTGCATAGATGTCGTAGCGGACCGCAGTATTTTCATAGTTGTATACACCGAGATCATTCGTGCAAACCGGATTCTTGATGCAGGAATAAACGGTTTCCATCGGGTTGAAAACCATGCATTCGGTTGCAGAAAGACTGATGCTGCGGATTCGAAGCGTGATTTCCCACGTCCAACCGCTGCCCATGGATGCTGAATCCTCCGAATAGGTCAGGAGCTGAAAGCTCTCGGTGTTGGTCCGTGTTTCACTCTCCGCCGCAAATGCGGGCATGCAACATGCAAGAAGCATAATTGCTGCCGTCATAAGGCCGATGAGCTTCATTCCGAAACTGCGTTTTGAACATCTGTTCATTTTCTTCCTCCAATGTTTTTCTTTTTTGCTTTGCGTCACATCGCGGCCCCGCGGAATTCATTCAACGGTTGGCTTTTTATACATTGCCGTCTTCGGAAAAATCACGGGTGATACCGCCTCGGCCGCAAAACATTGTGTTCTATGAGTATAGCATATTCCTCGCCTATCGTCAATGTTTATCGATTACTTTTTCGGAAGATCATGATATACAATTATGTTCAGGGTATTCTCAGCTTCAGGATGACTTGCACCTGTCAATGGAGTTTGAAATCAAAACCGAATCTGTGAAGACCATGCAGATATTTTCTTGGTTATGTACATTAAAGCTGCTTCAATGCGTTGCCTGTTTTCCCGCATGTTTCGCATTATCACCCCGAATTGATTGACAGATGAACCGTAAAATGCTAAAATCAGCTTGAACGCGAAACCAACCGATGTTTCGCCGCAGCAGGATGGACAGGAGGTAATCGATGCAGAACACAGTAATACTCAGGGGACGTGACCTTTTTGGAACTACCGTCGTCGACAATCGTTTTATTTCCGAACTCGTGCCGGATGCGCCCGAAAATGCCGTCCGCGTGTATCTGTACGGGCTTATGCTTGCCGGCGGCGCGGTTTGAACCCCGTTTCGATTTCTGATGCACTCAAGCTCAGCGATGCACAGGTTGCCGAAGCCTTCCGCTATTGGGAAAAATGCGGTATTGTGCGAATTATCGACGGCAGTCTGCTTTCCGTAGAGTATCTTAATCTTTCTGCCTCTCTTCCCGATAAGCGACCCGTTGACAACGAAAACGCACATTACTCAAAGCTTGTTCAGCGTTTGCAGGTTGTTCTCGGAACAAGGAACATGTCCGGTGCGGAATTGCAGAAAGTTTATGATTGGGTGGAAATATTCGGGTTTGAGGATGATGCCGCTCTGCTCATCGTTCAGCATTGCATAGAAAAAAAGGGCGCACGGGTGCATATCAACTATATGGATTCGGTTGCCAAACGTCTTGTTTCCGAGGGCCGTACAACCGCTGATTCGGTGGCGGAAAGCTTCTCAATGGAAAACGATCTTGCAAGCGGCGCGGCCGCAATTCTAAAGCGCTGGCGCAACAGCCGCCTTCCGACCGAAGACGAACTTGAACTGTATAAAAAATGGACAACTCAATGGGGCTTCAGTGACGAAGCCATTGAAATCGCCTGCCGCGATGTTGTTGCAATCGATAGACCGAACTTCAAATACCTTGATGCAATTCTCGGAAAATACCATGAAAACGGCAGTGTTTCGCCCGAAAAGATGCGTGAATTGCTGCGCGAGCAGGATATGCTTGCCGAGCTTGCACGCCGCGCATTTGCCAGAGCCGGACTTAAGCGCACGCCAACATCATCCGACAGACAGCAGGTTGAACTCTGGTGCAGCGACTGGTGCATGAATTCCGAATTGATTCTTTATGCCGCCGAACTTGCGTCAAAGAAAAGTACTCCGTTTGCAGAAATGAAAAGGATACTTTCGGATTGGCACGAACGCGGAATCGTATCGGTTTCTGCCGCACGGGAAGAAACCGAGCGCAGCAATGCAGCGCATCCGGCAGCTGCTGCATCAAAGGGGAAACCTGTTAATCGTGCTTTAAATTACAAACAGCGTCAATACAGTGCCGAAGAGCTCCGTGCTCTCGGCGTTGATCTCGGAGATGATGTATATGAAGATTAAATCTGCCGCCTTCTGCAAAAAACTTGAAACCGAGCTTTCGGAACGCAAGCGCAGAACCCGCCGTATTGAGAGTTCCCGCCTGCAGGAGGTCTATTCACGCAACCCCGAAATAAAAAAGCTTGATGACAACCTTGCGACTATTGCATTAGACATGGGCAGACAGCTTATGAATGCGGGAAATTCCGAAGAAATTCGTGGGCTCGCCAACGCTCTTATAGAAAAAAAACAGCGCGAGCGTCGAGAACTGCTTGTATCCTCCGGTTTTCCCGCCGATTATCTTGACCCGCAATATGAGTGTACGCTGTGTCATGATACCGGCCGCGTTGCCGGTGGGGAACTTTGCCGCTGCGTTGTCCAGCTTGCAATCAACACCGTGTTTGAAAGCTCCGGTGTCAGTGCTGCCCAAAACTTTAGGAATTTTGATTTGAACCTTCAAAAAAATCCAAAGGACAGAAATGTAATGAGCCGCATTCGTGATGCTGCCGAGGCCTATGCAAACGCCTTTCCGAACAATGAACGCCGTGATCTGCTTTATCAAGGCGAGACAGGCGTCGGTAAAACTTATCTTTTGAATTGCATCGGCGGAAGAGTTCTTGAACGCGGCTACTCCGTGCTGAAAATCAGTGCTTATAAGTTGATTCAATTAACTCTGGACAACCTCCGCAACGAACCTTCCGAACGACCCGATTACATACTGCCGGATCTTTTGATGATTGATGATCTCGGAACAGAGCCTATGATACGAAATATCACTATTGAGACGCTGCTGTCCATCGTTTGCGAACGTCAGGATCTTGACAAGGCAACAATTATTGCAACCAATCTTGCCGTCACCGATGAAGACGGAGTGGACACGCTTCAATCCGTTTACGGCGAAAGGTTTGCATCAAGATTCATGGCTCCGCGAACCGCAAAGATCCAGCGAGTCCGGACGCAGAATGTGCGTTTGTCATTGTAATTCGTTTCCTTATTTTCATCCGCACTACAGTTGAACAGCACAAAAGGGCAGCGCAGCGCGTTTGCCCTTTCAATATTTCATATTCGATTTTTGCGCGATAAAGCTCCTGTCATTGTGTTTTTTTCTTTGCTTTGTGTTCCACTGTCCGCTGCTTAATTTTTTCGTACAGTGAAAGTATATTCTTGCGCTGCCAAAGAAGAAGTCCGGCAAACAGCAGTAAGGGTGCAACATACAGTACAGCGGAGAGGAAATCACCCTCCACAAGCTGATCGCCGACAGCACAAAGCGTCAGCACCGTCGGTATGCAGCCCGTCATTACAGCAAGCATATATGAACGGAAACCGATTTTCGTTTTTGATGCAACATACGGAATCAAACCGTTCGGAATAACGGGAAGAACGGATGCAAAGAAAACACTAAATGCAGGATACTTTGCATCGGTAATAAAATTCTTTTTTTTACTGCCCGTTTTTTCAACAGGTTTGCCGGGAAGAAGCTGCTCAAGCTTTGCTCCGAGCTTGCGGACGGAAATAAAAATCAGAGCATTTGCCGAAACATAGCCGAGATAGCAAACGAGAAACCCGCGCCACGTTCCGAAAATTACGCCGACAGCAACCTGAATCGGAACGCTGGGAAGTGCAATTGTAATTATTTGAATGAACTGCAACAAAAAACCTATTGCGTAACCGCTGAAATCATGAAATGAATTCAGATACTCCTGCACATCACTCTGCTGACCGTTTGCAAGCACATCAATAAAACCGGGCAGAACACTGTTCAGTGAAAAAATATTAACGCCAAAACAACAAGTATCAGGCCGATTTGAATCAATGCTTTGATTATTCCGTTTCGCTTTGCCAAAAAACTCCTCCGCTGTGCAGCGCGGCTTCATCAAGCCCCGCTGCTTTTATTGTACTGTCGATAATATTTGTTTTATATTGCCAGCAGGCTAATCTTCGTTTTCCATGCTTATATTCTTCGTAATTTCAAGCGCTGTTGCCGTTGCTGCCAAACCGCCGCGTGCTGTCTCACGCAGATCAACGTTCATGAGTCTGCCGACACTCCGCATTGCGCCGACAACCTCATCAAACGGGATAATACTTGAGATTCCCGCAAGAGCCATGTCCGCTGCCAACACGGCATTTGCCGCGCCCATTGCATTGCGCTTTATACAGGGGCATTCCACAAGCCCTGCAACGGGATCGCATACAAGTCCGAGTATGTTTTTAACAGCCATCGCAGCCGCGCTTAATGAAGCAGCCGGAGACGCTCCGCAAAGCTCCGCAAGCGCTGCCGCAGCCATTGCAGACGCAGAACCTATCTCCGCCTGGCATCCGCCTTCAGCACCTGAAATGCTTGCATTGCGGGCAATAATTACGCCGACGGCGCCCGCCGCAAACAAGCCGTTAACCAGGTCTCTGTCGGTAAATCCGTGTTTCTCACTGCACATAACAAGCACAGCAGGCAGCACACCGCTTGCACCCGCCGTCGGTGCTGCAACGATCCGCCCCATTGAGGCATTCACTTCAGCAACAGCAAGAGCAGCGGCGCAGATTTGTGCCATGTCCCTGCCCATATTTGCTTTTTCGGCATAAGCCATGAGTTTTTCGGCGTTTCCGCCCGCAAGTCCCGTAACGGTCTGTTGATTTTCCTCCAACCCGAATCGAATTGATTTTTGCATTGTCAGCAGATTTTCAAACATTTCGTTTACAAGTTCGTCACGGGTTTTTTCGCTTGTCTCCGCCTCTCGACGAATCATAACCTCCGCAATCGTCAGGTTTTCTTTTTCGCAAAGGGCAATAAGTTCCCTGCCCGTTGAAAATGCATAACTCATACCGCGCAAATCTCCTTGATTTCCCCTACCATCCGGGCGATTTCTCTCAGTTCTTCGTTGGAAACAACCGCATCCGTTTCAATCACCATGCATGCGTCCTGTCGTTTTGCATTGCGGAATACTTTCATGAACGCAACATTGATATTTCGCCATGCCAACAGCGCCGTGACCTTTGAAATGATTCCGGGCATGTCGCGATAAAAGGCGATAATGGTCGGATAATCCCCGCTAAACGAAACTTCCATTCCGTTTATTTCAACGATTTCAATGTTCCCACCGCCGATGCTGACGCCAACCAGCGAGAATTCGCGCCCGGCTTCGGTAACAAAATGAATCCTTGCGGTGTTCGGATGATCCGTTTCTTCCGAACTGTAGTTAACTTTTATATCGACACTTTCGCTTTTTGCAAGCAGCATCGAATGTTTTACTCGTGCATCATCAGGTTCAACACCAAGTATACCTGCAATAACGGCCCTGTCCGTGCCATGTCCGCGACCCGTTTGTGCAAACGAGCCGTAAAGCGTGATTTCTGCACTCTTAATCTTTCCCCGCGCTATTCGGTGTGCAACCAGTCCGATACGAACCGCACCCGCCGTATGCGAGCTTGAAGGACCGACCATACGCGGTCCAATTATATCAAATACACTGAATTCTTTCATCCTTTTATTAAACAAAGCAATCCAAGCCTGCCCGCAATTATACGACGTGTTTATTCTGTCGTTCGGGCATGCCTGCATTGCATGTGAAACGTCATCTACACCTTTTCGGGGGTATCCGACTTTTCCTTCTCCTTCCGGTCATCAAGGTTTGATATGGAACGAATGCCCGCAACACCGTCAACAGGCAGGGAAAAGCAGATTCCCATTCCCTCTTTTGACAATCCCGCATCGCGGCAAATCGCTTCCATTATTGAATTTCTTTTTTCGCGTTCGGTCAAAATCAGCACAAGCTCTTTTTCGGGTTGAATAATCGCACCGAAAAATGCTGCAGTTCGTGCGTTCCTGTCCCGCGTGCATTAACGACCGTGCCTCCAAATGCACCGGCTGCCTTTGCCGCGCTCATGACTTCATCCGCAAAGCCGCGGTTGACAATTGTAAGTATCAAATCATGTTTTATCATGCAATCCTCCAAACACAATTACGTTTTGAACGCGTCTTCAATTTAAATCAATCAAGTTCGCACTCGCCTTCATTCCGGCCAGCAGAGCATAGGAATCGAGCTGTGAAGCAAGCCCGGAAAAAGGTATCGAAAACGCAATCCCCTTGCCTCTCTCGTTAAGGTGAAGAGTCACCGCAAGTTTTTCCATAATTTCGCCCTGCCGCGACTGTCCTACAGTGAGCATCACAATGTCCTTCTCGCTTTCGCCGAGACCGAGCATTGTGAGCATCGCGTTGTCGGCAGTTCCCCTGCCGCGGAGCACAACGCTGCAGCTTATTCCTTCGCGGGCACACAGTTCCGTAACGGTTTCACCGTCTCCGCGATTGACAATGCAGGTTATAAGTTTTATAGGTTCAACAGCATTGTTTTTCATTTATATACTCCGGTTCAAATTCAATGACCGTTACACCGTCATCAACCTGTTTTGCGCTCTTGCTGCGTTCAACACGCATAAGCTTGATTTTGTATACGCATCCGAGCACCTGAATCGTTATCAGCGGCGTTAATGCGACCATTGCAACAAGTCCGAACGCATCGGTTGACACATTTCCGCCGAGTGCAATACATGCGCCCATTGCAAAGGGCAACATGAATGTTGCGTCATGGGACCGGATGCAACTCCGCCGGAGTCAAACGCAATAGCCGTGAAAACTTTGGGTGCAAAGAACGAAAGCTCAATCGCAATTGCATAACCCGGGATAAGAAAATACCACAAGGAAATTCCTGTCACAACACGCAGCATTGAAATACCAACGGAAACAGCCACGCCGATGGAAAGACTGAGCAGCATGGCACGCTGCGAAATCGCACCGACGGTTATCTCTTCAACCTGTTTATTGAGAACACGCACCGCAGGCTCCGCCAAAACAACAACGAAGCCAAGCACCATGCCTATCGGTATCAATATCCACGGAACGGCCGTTCCCGCAAGTGCACCGCCCAAAAATGTTCCCGCAGGCATGAAACCTACGTTTACGCCCGTCAGGAAAAGCACAAGGCCGACGAATGTATAAACAAGACCTGCACCGAGCCTTATCAGCATTTTCTTGGGCAAATGCAAAAAAACAAGCTGAAAAATTCCGAACAGCAGCACTATCGGCAGCAATGCAAGCGCAACTTCCTTTATGTAGCCGGGCAAGCCTCGACCGAATGCAGCAGCCACCGCGCCGAAATCGCCGTGTTCAGGCAGGGCGGAAACTCCGCTTGAAACCTCATTTACGCCCGTCGCAAGCCCGAGTATAAGCATGGCGAGAATCGGACCGATCGAACAGAGCGCAACCATGCCGAAGCTGTCATCCTGCGCATTCTTGCCGCCGCGTACAGTTGCAAAACCTATGCCGAGAGCCATGAAGAAAGGCACAGTGATCGGCCCGGTCGTAACTCCGCCGGAATCGAAAGCAACAGGGATAAACGTGCCGTTATCAATTGCCATTGTGCCGGCAACGGCGAAAACAAGCACATAAAGTGAAAGCAGAATCTGCGTAAGCTGAATTTTTTTGATTATTCTCACAAGTGCAAGCACAAGGAACGAGCCGACGCCTGCCGCAACAGTAAGAATAACCGTCCACCGATTAAGCGTTTCAAACTGATCCGCAAGAACCTGCAAATCCGGTTCGGCAACGGTAATAAGTGCGCCGATCATGAACACCGCAGGAATAAGCACGAGGTAGTGCTTTGACTTTATAATATGCGCACCGATGCGTTCACCCATCGGCATCATTGCAATATCCGCACCGAGCGAAAAAAGCCCCATGCCCAAAACAAGCATCACTGCACCGATAAGGAACGCAATGAGCATATTTGTCGGCATTGGGGTAATAATCTGAAGCAAAAGTACGATAAGCGTTACCGGAATAACCGACGCAACCGCTTCCTTCAGTTTTTCGGACAATTGTTTTCGCATAGTCTCTCCGTTAATCCATTATTGGGTTCATTGTACCATTTTTCAGTACGGTATACAACCCCCAAAGCCTGAATTTCGTGAAAGACAGCCGCAAATACCGTCAATTTCGCTTAATTCACTGTATTTTCGGCATCATTCGACAATTCGTTTCGAACGGACTTTGCAACGTCGGGTTTGTTTGTTATCACGGAATCAACGCCGAGCATAAACATCGCCCGGATATACTCCGGTTCATCCACCGTCCACGTGTTGACAGCAATGCCGTTTTTTCTGCATTTCGGAATCATGCACGGCGTGTTTGCAATGCAGGGGAAGAACGGGTGCAGCGCATCCGCATTTGCCGCCATTGCCGCATTCCACGGATCAATCAGCATCGTTGAATACAAAAGTCCGGTTTTTGACTGCGGTGAAATTCGTTTAAGTTCCTGCATCGCATAATGATTGAAAGATGAGTACAGCACCCGTCCGCTCATTCCGTATTTTGCTTCCGCCTCAAGTGCTTTTTCAAGTATTCCCGGATAGAGGAATATGCTGTTTTTAACCTCAACATTCACAAGAAGTTCTGTATCGGCAAGCAGCTCATATACTTCGCCGAGGGTCGGAATACGAAGATTGCAGAAACCCGAATTTGTCATTGTTTTTGAAGCATCGAGCTTTTTCAGTTCCGCAAGCGTAAAGTCTTTCACAAAACCGTGACCGTTCGTTGTTCTGTCAAGCATTTCATCGTGTATCACAACCAGTCGGCCGTCACGGCTCAGGTGGATATCCAATTCCACCCCATCCGCGCAGATATCAACTGCTTTTTCAAACGCAGGCAGTGTGTTTTCCGGCGCATATGCGCTTGCGCCTCTGTGAGCAAAAATCTTTTTGAGCATAACTGTCTCCTTTTCGGGAACAATTCAATATACGAGATGTTCCGAGTTAATTGCAGCTTTCATAACGGGCGGAATAGGTTATGTTGCCATAGAGCTTGTTTACCGCGGCAGACCGATTTTTCACCGGCACCGGCCGGCGGCATTTGTTTTATGCTGCTGCACGCGCTGTTTGTTTTACGTCCCATGCCGCTTGCCGCAAAATGTATTGCGGGCACAGTTTTGATAACGGCAGTCGAATTTTTGTTCGGGTGGGTTGTCAACATTCGGCTCGGCCGTTCCGCATGGGATTATTCCAACATGAAGCTCAACCTTTACGGGCAAATCTGCCTCCGCTATTCCTGTTTTTGGGGTTTGTTGACAGTACCCGTTTCGCTGTTGAGCAAGTTGCTGCATCAAGCTGCGCTTCACTTTTCGTTATAGTGATATTGCAGGCAGTCTCTGTTTCCGAAAAGGCAAAAAAACATGGTTTTTCGCGAAAACGCCGATTAAATCTTAACCCGATTTCTCTTAAAATCAACGATGCCTTCGCGCGATGAAAATACTTCGCCCGGCCGAATTGCAGAACAGCCTGCCGACAAATACACCTGTCAGCAGTTAAAACGTTTCTCTGTTTTATTTAATCTCATCACGGAGCATGGGCATACTCATGCAGCGGGGGCCTCCCCTGCCGCGGCTCAGCTCGCCGCCGGGAATGGGACTGACCTTCACTCCCGCCTTATCTATAAGCTCGTTTGTGATGATGTTGCGGTCATATGTTATAATGCTGCCCGGAGCCATAGCAAGAGAGTTCGACCCCATGTTCCAGTGTTCGCGCCTGTATTGAATGGGATCCCCGCCGCCCATTTCAACAAATGTAACTTTGTCAATCCCGAGGGCGCGCTCAAGAATCTTTGCTGTTCCGTCAGTCGTGCAGGAAACATTGATTCCGCCGTTCGCAGCAGGAGTCAGTTCATAGATATCAAACCACTTATGCGCAATGCACGGATGTGTGAGGAACTTATCATAATCAATATGCGTCATAAGCACGTCAAGATGCATATATGTGCGTGAGCTTGGATTCTTAAAGAGCAGCACACGCTCATAGCCGCGTTTAAACAGTGTCAGCGCAAGGCGTTCAACAGCGGCGACACTTGTTCTTTCTCCGCTGCCGATTGCAACGCATTTGTCGGAAAGAGACAGAACATCTCCGCCTTCAATGCCGCAGCCGCAGTTAAAATCATAAAGCATGTCCACCGCGCCTTTTCCGAAATACTCACTGTATTTATGAATATAACGAACGAAGAGAGTTTCGCGCATGCGCGCAGGCATACTCATTGCGGAAATTGCCATGCCCGTGCCGAGGCAGAAACTGATATCGCGAGTGAAGTAGAGATTGGGCAAGGGATCGGTAAGGAAGGGATAATCCTCCTTAATATAATACTGAATGGGTTTATCCGCCACTCCGCTGAGATCAGCTCTTGTGATACCTTTCGCAACTGCATCGAAAAGCTTATCGTAAGGTACGGATTCAAGATATTCCGTGACCGCTTTTGAAAGACTGAGTCCACGTACCCCGAGTTCAACGAAGTCTTTTATGAATGCCTTACGCACAGCATCATCTTTAACAACTTCCTTGAACATATCCTCGATATAAACGACATCCACGCCGTTAGCGCGAAGTATGCCTGCAAAAACGTCGTGTTCCTCACCTGCACGGCGAACATCCGGCGTGTCCTCCGCAAGCATGCGTTCAAGATAGTCCGGCATGAGATTCTGAAGCTCGATTCCGGGTCGATGAAGCATAACGCGTCGGAGTCTGCCGATTTCGGATTTAACATTAACAAATTCGCTCATTTCTATTCCTCCGGATGCGGAAACGGTTCCCGCGCCAAACGAGATTTCTGCATAAAATGCACCCCGGGCAGCGCAAACGTTTAAAGCATGCTGCCGAAACCCCCGCCCGAACACAGGAAGCACCCGCGTTTTTTAATTTATTTTGCACGCTCATTATATCATAATGCGACGGAAAATGTAAACAGGTTTCGCCCCAAAGAATTATATCCGTATCGTTGGAGATGCCTTTCAACCTGAGCAAAGCGCCCGAAAAAGCACAGACTCCTCATATCAATCGGTATATGATTTGTTCGTGGTTTTTCCCGCTCGCACTCGAATATGCAAAATTTCTTTCCCCTGATTAAAAATTCGGAAGGTCTTTTCTCCGTTTTTTTGATTTAAAGCCGAGGCTTTTCGCAAATCTCCATAAACTTCATGAACAATTCTATTGGAAGGACGCCTTTTTTCAAAATCTCCGGATTCGAGTATACCTCCAGTTCATGTAAGTTATGTTCATGATACATTTGCTGCATGCTATTTTCAAATTCTCTTCCGTTTTCGCCCCAACGTTCGGCTCTGATATTCTTTTTTGAAAACGGAACAAACTCCTGTTTCGGCGGAACGGCATCGGCAAAATTGCCGACGTAAATCAGAGACTTTGGAATGACCCTCTTGCAGGTTGACAGCAGTTTTACTCTGTATTCGGGCAAAACACCATACTCATTTACTTCGCATTTAACTTTTGATCTTTCTGCTATTAATTCTTTATCGTTTTTTCCGCTCAGGGGATAAAACCGATTCTCATAACGCGTAAACCCGATTTGAATGTATTCACATTCGTCATATTCTTTGACGTTCTTCGGCAAAGCTTCACCGTTCGAAAGCTTAACGTGTACGATCGGAACTGTTTGCCATGGCTGCCATTTATCCGTGTCCACCGTGCGGATCAGCAGGTACTGCGCCTTTGAATCAAATAAGGGCTGCATCTCTTCACTGATTTTCAAAGCGTAAACATCGCCTATTTCCCATCCGCAATAATAGTCCTTGGGCTGTCTGTAAACCGTCCTTTTTCGCTGCGGGGAAAGCAAAGCTTCCTCCAAATCTGCCAATGCCTTTTTTCTGTGGCGATACGTTGTTTCTGTTTCACCTTTCCAAAGTTCAAGTTCGCTTCCGTCTTGTATGCAGCTTAATGCCCGCTCCTTGACCATTGGGTCAAGCCGTCCGGTTTTCCATTGAATATAAGCTAATGCCAACCAGAATACGTATCGCGTATCATCATAGTTGAAGTCTCCTTCTCGCTCATATTCAGCGATTAAGCTGTTCATTACAGACTCATCGTCTTCTCCTTTGCGAATACGATCCATGTAGGTGTCTTTGACGTCCAAAGCATAGTCACTTTGGAATATTCCTGTTCCCCATGTTCCCATAGAATTCCTCCTGATTGTTAAAATTCATTTAACGGTGCTGAGTATAGTTTACAGTATATCAACGTCGTTGTCAATGAGTTTAATGCACAGACAAAGGTTCCTCCCGTTTTTTTCTATCGATTTATTCGCCAATTCGCTTAAAAATTAAAAACGACAGCAAACCGATCAGTGGCCTGAACCGCGTTTTTCAAGCGCGGGTTTCTTTTATTGAACTGTGAAAAAGCACGGAAGACAGTATCTCCCGTGCTTTTGAGCTTCAGCTCATCTTTTCATTTTAAAGTTGAATAATCAGTCCTCGGGATACAGAGGATACTTTTCGGTAAGCTTTGCAACTTCAGCCTTTACTCTTTCGACTGCATCTTCGCCGTTAAATACGATATCTGCAATCAAACCGCCGATAATAACCATGTCTTCTTCTTTGAAGCCGCGGGTGGTCAGTGCGGGAGTGCCGATACGGATACCGCTGGTGATGAACGGGCTGCGGGTTTCAAAGGGAATGGTGTTCTTGTTGACGGTGATGTTTGCAGCGTCAAGGAGGTGCTCGACTTCCTTGCCGGTTCTGCCGCTTGCGGTCAGATCAACGAGCATCAGGTGGTTATCCGTGCCGCCGGAAACGATGCGAAGGCCTGCCTTCTGAAGGCTGTCGGCAAGAACTGCTGCATTCTTGACAACCTGCTGCTGATATACCTTGAACTCAGGCTGAAGTGCTTCGTGGAAGCATGCAGCCTTTGCCGCAATGGTGTGCATAAGCGGGCCGCCTGTGTGCCGGGGAATATGCCTTATCGATTGCTTTTGCATATTCTTCCTTGCAGAGGATGATACCGCCGCGGGGACCGCGCAGGGTCTTGTGAGTGGTGCTGGTGACAACGTCAGCATAGGGTACAGGATTCATATGCAGACCGGCTGCAACAAGACCTGCAATATGTGCCATATCGACCATAAAGATTGCGCCGACTTCCTTTGCAATATCGGAAATGATGTCGAAACGGATCTCACGGGGATATGCACTTGCGCCCGCAACGATAAGCTTGGGCTTGCATTCATTCGCAATGCGGCGGAGTTCATCATAATCAATGCGCTCGTCCGCTTCGCTTACGCCGTAAGGAACAACATTGAAATATTTGCCACTCATGTTTACGGGGCTGCCATGCGTAAGGTGACCGCCATGGGACAGATTCATGCCGAGAATCGTATCGCCGGGGTTAAGAAGCGCAAAATAAACGGAAAGGTTCGCCTGTGCGCCGGAATGGGGCTGGACATTTGCATGTTCCGCACCAAAGAGCTTTTTGACACGATCACGGGCAAGATCTTCAACCTTGTCAACGCATTCACAACCGCCGTAGTAACGCTTTCCGGGGTAGCCTTCTGCGTATTTGTTGGTGAGATGGCTGCCCATTGCCGCCATAACGGTTTCGCTGACGAAGTTTTCGGATGCGATGAGCTCGAGGTGGCTGCGCTGACGTGCAAGCTCCTCTTCCATGTAGCCGCAAAGCTCGGGATCATGTGCCCGAATCAAATCAAACTGGATCATTTTATGCCTCCATAGAGTTTATTGATATTCCGAGTGATATTATAACTCAAAAGCTATTCCTCGGCAACCTTGAGCAATAAATATAATTAAAACTTTTTTGCACGAATTCAAAACAGAATCAGGCTCATTCAGAAATTCAAGAATGCTTTCGACTGATTCGAAACGATTTATGTGCATCATGCTTTTTTCTTTGTGCAAACAGATAAATACGCATCATTGAAATCCGCTGAATTCCCGCTGCCTGAAATACTCAAAAGTACGGCACAGCCTGCCTCAAGCTCCGTACCGCGCTTAATTGTCCATACATCGGAAGAACCGTCGCCTGCGGCAATCAACTCCAATGTACGCATTCCGCCCGGTATCCCCTCCCCCGTCATTTTGAGGAAGCTTTCTTTAACAGTCCATATACGAGAAAGCAACTCGTCCGCGTTTGTTGAATCGCTCATCAGCTCCTCCTGAGGAGACAAGATGCGCTTTGCCGCAGCCTTGCTGAATGTGTGTCCGCGTTCAACATCAATCCCGACCGGCTCTCGGGCAATTGCACAGGCAGCATATCCTCTGTGTGTGAAATCGAAATATGACCATTTTGGATTGTAGGTTGGCCGCTCTCTTTATATGCATAATCAGACGGAGCAAACGGTCGCCCGCTGTTTTTCATTGCCGCACAGATTGCAAGCTCTGCCGCAGCAGATTGTTCCAAAGCGGAAATATGTTTTTCAGACAAGGAAGAATCCTGCGGATTCAGCAGCCAACGGCCGATCTTTCCGAGTCGAGTCTCCGAAAAAAAAGGCATCAGTCATGTTTCAATGCATGTTTTTCCGAAACGGAATACGGCGCGTACGAAAGGATGCATATTTCAACAAGCGAACCTTTGAAGAAAGGTTCGCTGTTTCCGTCGATATGCGGCCGTCACCGTTCAGTGACGCCTCTTTTTTACCTTATTCAAATTCACATTCATAATATATCATTACTTGTTTCTTTTGTCAAGCACCGTGCGAATTGAGCTGTTGTTGCTTTTTTGTCGATTTTGGGTTATACTGTATTCAGGCAACAGCTCGGAAAGCGCAGCGCATTTATGTTCTGCTTCTGCATCATCCTTTGCCTCAGTCACGAACAGAAACCGGAGGGCTTCTCATGAACCTGCTGCACATGAAATATGCTGTTGAGATTGCGGAAGCAAAATCAATCAACAGAGCATCGGAAACGCTTTTTGTCGGGCAGCCTACGCTCAGCCGCGCAATAAAGGAGCTTGAGCAGAATCTCGGCATTAAAATATTTGACCGCAGTGCAAAGGGTATGTTTTTGACGCCCGACGGTGAAGTTTTTATTCGATATGCAAAAGCTATTCTTAAACAGGTTGATGAAGTTGAAGCCGCCTTCCGCCGTTCCGGCACTCGACGTCAGCGTTTTTCGCTTTCATGCCCCCGTGCAAGCTATATTTCCGATGCATTCACGGCATTCTCACTGCTGTTTAAGCCCTCGGATGCCATCGATGCGTTTTACTATGAAACCAACTCGGCAAACACTGTGAAAAATGTCTTGCAGGAGGATTATCGCCTCGGCATTGTACGCTATGCTGCGGAATATGACAAGTACTATAAGGACATGCTTGAAGAAAAGAATCTCGCCTACGAACTCGTAGCCGAATTCCGCTATGTTTTGGTTGCAGGTCGAAACAGCAATCTTGCACACGCCGGCAGTGTTAAGTTCAATATGCTTAAAGACTATATCGAAATTGCTCATGCCGACCCTTATGTGCCCTCAATGCCGTTTGCTGCGTCAAAAAAAGAGGAGCTGCCCGACAACTCAAATCGACGTATTTTTGTTTACGAGCGCGGCAGTCAATTCGAACTGTTGAGCAGAAACAGCGATTGCTTTATGTGGGTCTCCCCGATTCCCCAAGAAACCTTGGATAGGTTTGATCTTGTCGAAATTCCCTGCAACGAGGAACTGAAAATCTACAAGGACCTTCTGGTTCACCGCAAAGATTATTCGTTGTCTTCTTTAGACAGGCTATTCATTGCAGAGCTTTGCGCATCCAAACGCAAAGTCCTCGATGCGCACAGATAAGATCGATATATACAGTTTTCGGCGTACTCTTTTGAGTGCGTCCATACCACTGACAAAGTCCATCTGAAGCAGGATAGGCTTTGTTTTTTTGTTAAAGCATAGAAAAAGCACAAAGAAGTCGGATGTACTCCCCCGACAGAGGGAAGCTGTTTTCTTCATATTCTGCACGGCGGCAGTGAGGAGGCACTGCTTGGTAACCTTGGAAAGCCCCCGCATACGGCAATAACGGAGGCCATGTAATTCTTTGGAATCGGCAAAGCTGCGTTCCGCCGTTTACTTTCTTCTCTTGTAAGTATTTTTACCCTTTTTCCGTATTTTCCTTTCTGTTGGCAGCCGCGGCGGTGTCCCATAGCCGCCTGTATTCCCATGTCGTAAAGATATTTGCAAATGTTTGAAATGCTGCAGCCTGCGTCAAGTCCTATGTATTTTACGTCAAACCCAAATTTGTCAATCTGTACGCTCAGTCTTTCGAGATAAGGCTTCACATCGTTTGTGTTTCCCGGTGTTGCGAATATATCAGTGATGATGTCATGTTTGCTGTCTACGGTTCTGCGGTCAAGTTAGAAGAAGCCTTCCGGTTTGCCTTCTCGGTGCATAAATCCGCTGCAGGGTCTGTTGTACGCGCCTTTACCGTCTTAACATCATCGCTGTCTCCGCTTGCGTTGCCGCCTTGACTGTCATAGTTAAAGTAGTTTTCTTTCTCTTCCGCTCTCTGCTTTTTGACCTCATCGACATCGAATTTCAAAGGCTTTTTGCCGTGTGCGGCTTTCAGGTGTGTACTGTCCGAATACAGAATCTTTCCTCCACAAGTCCCTTTGTCATTGCCTGTCGAACGATCTCGTCGAATATCCGCTGTGAAACGTCGCCGTTCTTGTATCTGCGGATTCTGTTCTGCCGGAGCGCACTTGCATCGAGCAGTTTTTCGGCCGGATCGTATCCGATGAACCATCTGTAGGCTGCGTTTGCCTGTCGTAGACATTGCTGTTCCTCCGCACTGCTTTTTGCGCCTATATTGTATCACTTTTCAAAACCTTTTATAGTACGACAAAGGGCTCGGAACTCTCGTCACGAACCTTTGTCAATGATCCGGGCGGTGCTAAAAACCGCGGGCATAGCTTTAATGATTGCCGGAAAGATGAATTGCGTCTATTCCTCTCGGAGCTTTGCGAAAACCATCTTTCCTGCGGATGTTTGCAGAACACTTGTTACTGTTGCTGTAACGGATTTTCCGACATAACGCTTTGCACCGTCAACAACGACCATTGTGCCGTCGTTAAAGTAGCAACGCCTTGATTGAATTCTTTTCCTTCTTTAACAATATCAACAACAACATCTTCGCCGGCAGCAACACTGCTTCTGAGTGCGTTTGCAAGATCGTTGATGTTGAAAACGGGAACCTTTTGAACAGTTGCAACCTTGTTGAGGTTATAGTCGGTGGTAACGATCATTGCGTGATGTTCGGATGCAAAACGCAGCAATTTAGCGTCAACTTCAGCGATATCGGGGTAGTCGCGCGAGTAAACGGCAATCGACTGCACAGCCGCAGAATTTTGAATATCCTGAAGCATATCAAGTCCGCGCCTGCCGCGCACACGCTTGACCGAATCCGTGCTGTCCGCAATATGACGCAACTCATCAAGCACAAACTGCGGAATCATCACGATTCCCTCAATTATGCCGGTTTTATAAACGTCAAAAAATCTTCCGTCAATGATTGCCGAGGTGTCGAGAACTTTCGGAGCCGCAACCGTGCGTCCTCCCTTTTCTCCGAGCCTGAACCACGACGGCAGAACGATTTCCTTACTGCGCTTTGTGGGAATCAGCCAGCCGAGGGTTCCGAAAATTAAATACGCGCTGACTGCAAGAATGATGCCGATAAAATGCGGCTCGATGTTCAGCAGGAAGGTGCTCAGCAAAAATGCGACAAGCAATCCGAGAATCAGTCCGATTACACCGACAAAAATCACGGAAAGCGGCATGTCGGTGAACCTCCGCATAATGCTGCCTGTGACAAGTGATACGCTTTCACCAAACGCGGCGCAATCACATATCCGAATACACCGAAGCCTGCACCGAGAACGCAAAAAATACATATGGGCAGCCATTTTTGTGCTTTTTCGCCGAAAGACGCAATAAAGCTGCCGCTGCATATAAGCTGAGCGGCACTCAAACCCACTGCCACGAAGAATAGTGCTATGATCGATTTAACAATACGTTTGCTCATCGCTTAATACCTCTTCCTGCGTTCCCGTGATGCTGCGAATGCAGCCGCATCACAATGATCAATCGATTTTTACAAAATGCAGATGAACTCATGCGATATTCAGTGCGATTTCCATCATTTTTGTAAACGTGTTCTGCCGCTCTTCCGCCGTGCAATCCTGACCCGGATTAAACGGACAATCGGAAATCGTGCATATGCAAAGAGCGTTTTTCCCTGCACGCGCCGCGTTGCAGTACAACGCTGCACTCTCCATTTCAACAGCAAGCACACCCATTTTCTGCCAATCGGAAAGACTGAGAGCATCATCGTAAAATGTGTCGGAGGAATAAAGGTTCCCAACCATGTAACGCACACCTGCTTTATCCGCTTCGGCAACTGCCTTCTGCAAAAGATTAAAACTTGCTGTCGGCGCAAAAGTGCCGGGCAGTCTGTATTGGGCCGCATAGTTCGAATTTGTGCATGACCCCATGCCGAAAACGATGTCTCGAATCTTTAATTCCGGATGAATTGCTCCTGCGGAACCGACACGAATGATATTTTTTACGTCATAATAATTAAAAAGTTCGTAGGAATAGATTCCTATGGACGGCATGCCCATTCCGCTGGCCATAACGGATACACGCTTGCCTTTATAATAGCCGGTGTAACCTTGAACTCCGCGGACATCATTAACAAGCACAGCATCATTCAGATAAGTTTCTGCAATGAACTTTGCCCGCTTGGGATCGCCGGGCATAAGAACGGTTTCAGCAAAATCGCCTGCTTTTGCCGAAATATGCGGGGTCGGAATGTTGTTCATATGAACTAATCTCCTTTATTTCAAGTTAAATCAAAATCAGCATTGAAATTATATCATATTATTGCCTGCTTAACAAGAGCAAATCGGAATAATAATGTTTATATTTTTGCCGGAATGTTGACAGTTGACATTTTTATGCTATAATCAATATGCTGATTCGGACGGGTTCCCGAGCGGCCAAAGGGAGCGGACTGTAAATCCGTTGTCACAGACTACGATGGTTCGAATCCATCCCCGTCCACCATAAAAGAAACCTCTTTTGTCTGCCAAGACAAGAGAGGTTTTTTCTTGCTTTCAGGGCAAAACACAGGGCGAATATTACAAAAACGGGCTTTGGAGCGGTCGATTGGCTGCTACGGAGCTCGATTTTTGCTTTCAGCGGCAGAAATTGCCCGAAAACACCGGTGTACTTTTTGCGTTTCTTTGCTCCGCAGAAAAGACAAAAGTGTTTAAGAGGTAGGACTTGAACCATAAAACCACGCAGATAAAGAGCCTTAAATAAGAGTATATCTGCATGGGAAGGCAGTGACAGGCTCAAGTTTTCCCTTCTGTTCGTTCCGGTTGAGATAATAGATTTTATTTTGAAATATGCTGAAGTCTGTTGAAAATAGGGCGATTATGTGGAATAATAATCAAAACCTTGATGTGCCATTCACCAAGGCAGAATCAGAAACGGAGGAAGCCACGATGGCTTATTCATACAACAGGCTTTGGAAACTGATGATTGATAAGAAAATCAACAAAACCACACTTCGTCGTGAGGCAGGCATCACATCAAACGCCATGGCAAAAAACGGGTAAGGATGAACCTGCTGCAGAAGATCCGAACATCATCTATGATCCTTTCTGCGTATGCTCAAAAACTCTTTTCCGGTGTAAAAAATGTTCAATGCCAGCAACATGGCACGGTAAAGGAGTACGCCGACAGCAAGAATAAGCTGAAAGTCACGCCATTCTGAGTAAGAGACAGTTCGGAAGCCCAGCACGCAAAGATGACACAACCTATAGGCGATGGGAATCAAAAACAAATACTCTACCCAACGGCGGAAGTGTTCTTTCTGACGTGCACCCCACCAGAGCGCACCGAGGATGATAAACAGAACAATGTTGCGCATATTCTTTTTCAATACTCCAAGCATCGCTATACAGCGCAAGACAGGAACACCGCAAGAGGTGTCCCTGCCTTTTCTGATGGGCTGTTTGGCAAATGCAACCCGCGCAAGCTGCCGCTGAAGTTACCGTCAGCGGCGGGCATCATTTCTCACTCCACCAACGCCTTGCCCAAGGCACGGCAGGCGTCAAGTGCCGCATCGTCGGGAGTCTCCGTGCAGATCACGCTCTCGCAAACGAGGTTCACCCCTGCGCTGTCGCAGTCCCTCTCCCAAGTACGCATCCACTCGCCGTCGCCCCAGCCGTAGGAGCCGAACAGCGCCACGCGTTTGCGCCAAGGCTGCGCTTGCAGGCATCGAACATGGGCCGGAACTCCGTTTCCTCCAGCACCTCGGCGCCCATGGCGGGGCAGCCGAAGGCGATGGCGGCGTAGGCGTTCAGATCGCCGGGCGCGACCTCGGCGGGCGTGAGCAGCACAGCCTCCGCGCCTGCGGCAGTCATGCCCTCGGCAACAGCACGCGCCATCGCCTCCGTATTGCCCGTACCACTCCAATAAACAACAGCAGTTTTCATTTTCTTAAATTCCTTTCTTTTAATGATTTTATATGATCAAACTGCAACGCAAGCTGCTCCAGCTTCAAGCCGCTTTGCCAAAGTGTACAGTAGATCTCCGTGCATTTTCTGTATTTCTCGAATAGCGAGCGTGCTTTTTCCTCGTCGCCGTAGACCTTCCAAAGCCCCGCGCATTTGAAACCGCCCGCGCAGTGGTTGATGAAGCCCTTCACGTCCTCCGGCGGATAGCTGAGAAACAGCCCTACCTCGTGGGGGAACTCACTACTCTCGCGGAAGCGGCAGACAAGCCGCGCCACACAGCGCTCACAGCTCTCGTCACCGTAGCCTGCCTGCCGCAGCAGCTCGGACGCCTGCACGTCCCGCAGATCCCGCCGCAGTCCGGCGGGGCGATAGAGGTAAAGGAGCGCCTGCCCAGGCAGAAATCGAAGCGGCAGCAGGCAAAGCCCCTTGGGCGACAGCCGCCGGTTCAGCCGCCGAATATCCGTCATCAGTGCCTCGTGATCCTCGCAGGGGCAGGGAAACAGGCTCCCCGTCTTGATGCCCGCAAGTGTGGGCGCACCCTGACGAACCAGTATTTCTTCAGACATTTGCTCTCGCCTCCTTTGAATGTTTATTGGTTAGCATACTCTAACCATATAGCCCTTGAGAAGCCGCCCGAAGGCGGCTCTTCAAAGATCACCGACTGCCGCCGCGCCCCAATGTCATGGTTCTCTGCCAAGTAAGCCTCGGGTGCAGACCGGCGTAGCTGATGTCATAGCTGTTGCAAGAGCAGCGGCACAGCCGCGCCTATCCCAGCGCCACATCCAGCGTCATCATAATACTGAAGCTACCGCAAAGAACACCGTTCCAAGATTCGAGTGCCGTCCCTGCGACATTTCCGGTATCAGTTCCTCTACTACAACATAGAGCATGGCGCCCGCCGCAAAGCTCAAAAGATACGGCAGCGCGGGATCACCAGCTGCGCCGCAAGAAGCGTCAGCACCGCGCCGATAGGCTCCACCACGCCGGAGAGCACGCCGCCGAGAAATGCCTTGCCCTTGCTCGCGCCCTCCGCCCGGAGCGGCATGGAGATGATCGCCCCCTCGGGAAAATTCTGAATGGCAATGCGAGGGACAGTGCCAGTGCGCTTGCCGCAGTAATCTGCGTATTTCCCGAAAGAAAGCTGCATACACCACGCGACTGCCATTCCCTCCGGGATATTATGTAAGGTAACAGCCAGCACCATCATGGTGGTGCGGCCCAGCCTGCTTTTCGGGCCCTCCGCCTGATTGCTTCCCACATGAATGTGGGGAATCAGCCGATCAAGCAGGAGCAAAAACAGCACGCCGACCCAGAAGCCGATAAAGGCGGGGAGGAAGGACAACTTCCCCATACTTTCAGATTGCTCTATCGCCGGAATCAGCAGACTCCAAATCGAAGCCGCCACCATTACTCCGGCGGCAAAGCCGGCAAGAGATCGCCGCACCAAATCACTAAGTGACTTTTTCATAAAAAACACGCAGGCTGCACCCAGTGTTGTGCCGAGAAAGGGAATCAGTATTCCGAGAAAGGTTTCCATTTGTCTCACCGCCTTTGCGTTGCAGTATTATTTGTTCTTTCTGAACCCTGCCTCATCCCGGTATTCGGGATGCTCCTTCAAATATGGGTCTTTATCGCCGCAGATGGTATAGTCGCATCGGCAGCCGTCCACGCAGGTAGTCGTCCGCACCAGTCTTGCGTGGAGCAGCTCCATGGATGCGTAGTCCACATTGCACAGGGCGGGCATGATGTCGGTAAGGCCGTGCCGGATGGCAAACTCCGCCGCCGGACACGATATGAATTCATAATAGATGGGCTTGCCGTTTTCGTAAGGTGCAACCGTCATCTCGTAATCGTGCCATTTGTCGCAGCCGCTTTTCGCACGAACAAACGCTCTGTACATCAGCTTCCTCCAGAACGGCTTATTGCAGTCCACAAATTTCAGCTTGCGGAAAGTCGGAAGAATCAGATTTTCCTCCATCTCTTCGATTTCACGAAACGATGTAACCGCTTTGCACACGGCATAATAGCTCATAATGGCGATGCAGTCGTAGGTGCCTCCCGCGCCGTTGTGGAAGTTCTTTTTACCGCCCAAGTCGGCACGCCAGTCGGAGAGAAACTTCGCATACTGCCGCTGTACTTTTTTCCAAATCGCCTCCTGCTCTACCGCAGGATAGTGCAGGGCGATCTTCGCCCGTATCTCCTTCTTGCAGGGGCGGGAATACAGCAGATGGCATTTGCGGTCAAATAGGAGCTTCTTGTCCTTCATCTGTCTGCTTCTACCTCATTTCCGCACCGTAATGCAGAGCCAGCTTTTCTTTTTGTGTATCTGCACCTCGTGAAAGCCCGCCTGCTCCAGATACGTCTTCAGCTCGGCGTCCTTGTAGATGGTCATGCCGCCGATGATCTCCGTCCACTTCTTGTCCGTGTCCGTATCGCCGTTGCTCTCGTTGCAGATGAGAAAGGTTCCGCCGGGCTTCAGCACCCGATAAACCTCGCGGAAGCACCGCGGCAGATCAGGCCAGAAATAGACGGTCTCAAAGGCCGTGACCGCATCGAACACGTTATCTGCAAACATCATATCCGCCACACTGCCTTGCAGAACGGCGCAGCGTCCCTCCGCGATGGCGGCCTCGTTGACCTTTTTCGATTTCTCCACGCTGACGGGTGAATAGTCGATGCCCTTCACGATGCCCTGCGGACATTTTTTCAGTAGTCTCTTGATGTTCGCCCCGCCGCCGCAGCCGCAATCCAGCACCTTGGCGTCCGGCGCAAGCTCTAAAAATTGCAGCCCCCACCGGGCCACGGCGCTGTGCCCGACATTCATCATGGCGACCATAATTTTCCCGCCAAAGCCCACGGGCTTGCGGGTGTTTTCAAAGAATGACATATCACACCTCCGATTTCACACATTCGGTATAAGTTAATGGAAATGACGCTTTCAGAACAACGTTTTTTTGCACCGTCCAGCCATTCTGCCGCAGAAAACTCAAGTATTCCTCGCTCGTCCACCTGCTGTGGAGAGGGAAGCCTGCCAGCTTCATGAAAAATGCCCTGACCTTGCCGGTAAACGAGTTCCCTGCGTGGGTAAAGGTCGGCGCGATGAGTACGCCATCGTCCTTCAGCACCCGTCTGATCTCGGCAAGGGCTTTCTCCGGCTGCGGCACGATGTGCAGCGCATTGGACACGATCACTACGTCGAAGGACTTATCCGCATAGGGCAGGCGGAACATATCCTGCACGGAAAAGTACAGCTTTGCCGAGCGATTATCCGCTTTGCCTCGGCGATCATCTCCGGGGAGCGTCCGTCGCCTCGATGTGCGCCGCCGCGCTCACGATGTGTTTTGCGATCAATCCCGTGCCGGTAGCAAGCTCCAGCACCGTTTTGGCTTTCACGACCGGCCGGAGGAGAGCATACATCTCCTCATACGCCGCCCGATCCTTTCGCATAAAGCGTCGTACCGACCGGCATTTCTGTCCCAGAAATTTTTGTTTTCTCGTTTCAGGCACATCGCCTCCCTCCAAATCAGCTTAATGCGTCAAGTTTCTTCTTGAAATAGAACGCCGGGCAGCAGAGCAACGTCAGGCTCCCAAAGAGAGCATGGCACAGAAAAACTGCGGCAGATAGGCGGAATAGTACAGAACCAGCTGCTCGATGCCTTCCGTGGCCAGCTGGGTAAGTCCTGCCGCTTCACGGTTTTCGTCTCCCGCACGCCGAGACGCAGGAGCTTTGCGTACAGCTGTGCCCGCAGGCTTTTCTTCACGCTGCGCCCCAGCCTGTCCCGCACCGACGCGGCGCGAATCGTGGCAAGAAAGCGCGCCGCCCCACATACCGCTCCTAAAATGAAAGGAAGCGGGTAGAAGGACGTCCTTGCATCAATAAGGAGCAGATGAAGCCCATAGCACAGGCATGCCGTAAAGCCTATGCTGCTCAAAGAGCCCGTGAGCATCCACGCCACGGCGCGGTAGATATATCGTTTGTCCTCGCCCAACAGGCGCAAAAGCTGTTTATCCGGCATTGGCGTTTCTCCTTTTCCTTGTTCAAGCTCTGAGTTCCTTTCTGCTTTATATACAGTTAGCCACCTCTAACTCTCTGTCAGAAGAAAAAGCAGGCCACCTGTATGCAGTCTGCCTTTTGTCTGATGCAAAGGCCCGCAGCCGCGCAAGGCTTACAGCACCAGCGATGGCGCGGTGTAGACCCGTGCCTTCAGCTCACTGTTGAGCATATACAGCCCCTTGCTGTCTCCGCCGAACAGCTCCATCCTGGTGATGAGGTCGGCGGCGTTCTTTTCCTCCTCGCCCTGCTCCTTGATGAACCAATCCAGCATCTGCATGGCGCGGAAGTCCTTGGCCTCGTATGCGGCGGCATAGATGCGTCGATGCTGGCGGTGACAAGCCTCTCATGCTCCAACGCCTTTTTCAGTGGGGTCATGTGGCCGCCTCGTTCCCACTCCGGCTTTGCAATAGCCGCAAAGGCAACGCTCTCGCCGTTATTCTGCAAATACTGATAGAACAGCATGGCGTGATCCCGTTCCTCCTGCGCCTGCACTTTATACCAGTTTTCAAAGCCGTCTAAGCCCACGGAGGCGTAATAATTGGCAAAGTCCAGATACAGATAGGCGGAGTAGAACTCCTTGTTGATCTGCTCGTTGAGCAGCTTAGATACGTTAGCGTTCATAGGGCTCCTCCTTCAGTGTTGTTTTCTTCCCGTTCCCTGCAATCGGGACAGATATACCGGATTTTAAGATCATATGAGAGGATCCTCTGCCCGAGCCCGGTTTCGATGGGTTCTGTGAGATCTCTCAAACAGACGTCCGTTATCTTCCCGCACCGACTGCAAATCAGATGATCGTGCCGCTCGGTGCGGTCATATCTGTCCGGCGAACCCGGCTCCGTGATGCGAAGCAACAGACCCTCGTCCGCCAAAGCATTCAGATGCTTATATACGGTGCCCAAAGCGATGCTGGGATGTTCCTTTTTCATCTCCAGAAACACCTGCTCCGCCGTCGGATGCCGTCGAAGCTTTGTTACGGCGGCAAGTATAACTTCTGTATATTTAGACATAGTCGCTCCCCTGCAAGAACAAGAATTATTCTTCACGCTTAGTATAGATCAAGCCGTCTTCCCTGTCAAGAGGGTAAAGGGGGGTTAACAGAAATTTTGCGGATCATTTTTCGGCAAAGGCCTTTCACAACTCCCGGACGAAGGAACATGCGGCGCTTTTTCGTAAAATACGCGGTGTAATGCAAACATCAGCGATGTGATCACCCGGGATACGGGGGTAGCAGAGCAGCACCGTCATGAGCGTCGGGCGCAGCGGAGCTATGGAGCTTATGCTTGCCCTGTTTAATATCGTCCAAGCGATAATGGGTTCGGCGGGTTTCTCAACACCACAGCAAACATTATAGCCGTCTGAATTGATTACCAGCGTTGAGGAATGCGGATTCTTTGAAAGCATACAGCTATGGGCTGTCACGCTCATCGGAGGGCTGTTCATCACCGTAATGTCTTTCATCCTGATAATGACCGTGTACGGGCGATTTTTTCGGTTCTATATATACGGCACTTGCGCCTATCCCTCTGTCCACCTTCGCGGGCGAACCCTCGCAGAATATCGGCAAGTCCTTCATCAAAAGCTACTGCGCCGTTTGCTTGGAGGGAGCGGTGATCGTGCTGTTCTGCATCATCTTCTCGCTTTTTGCGTCCTCACCGCCCTCGGTAAACCCTGATGCGGCAGCGGTCACGGCAGACTTTTGCAAGCAGCTCTTTCTTCGCGTCTCGGTGTTCGCCTCGTGGATAAATGCGACCTCCTCGCTGGGGATTCCTCCGGCGACGAGCTTTTCCCGGATGTCGTCAAAAGTCCTGCCTGCCGTACTGCGTGCTTTCCGAGGTCTGCCGCCCCAGCACCATCTCCGGGTGGTCGATGAAATACTGATTGATGCAAAGCCGTCCGCGTTCGCTTCCGGGTTTCGCCGGATACCCGTGTGTACCCAATCGGGTTCGATCTCAATGGATCTGTCCCGCTTTTGGAGAAAGATAATATCCGAAACGACATCCGTACCGGCGTTGGCGCGGAACGCATTGTTGAGCAGGCGGATCGCGCGCCCGGACGCACCTGCTCCAGCGCCTTGGCGTAGGATAGAATATGCTGTTCCTCCGCACTGCTTTTTGCGCATATATTGTATCACTTTTCAAAACCTTTTATAGTACGACAAAGGACCCGGAACTCTCGTCCAGAACCCTTTGTCAATGGTCTGAAACGCACTTTTTGAAATGCGCTTTTCATTTCCCAATCCGGTAAGTATCGTATTTTTT
>ENA-OQEN01000016-OQEN01000016.1-human-gut-metagenome-genome-assembly--contig:-NODE-16-length-55593-cov-3.518732_pt1 | contig 55593 bp, 68 predicted proteins | sample MGYA00242791_ERZ504627 | MGnify/ENA primary metagenome ERZ504627 (study PRJEB26092, sample SAMD00036316) | human gut metagenome | host: Homo sapiens | study: EMG produced TPA metagenomics assembly of... | reverse complement strand
CCGGTGACGTTATCTTCAGCGTCGGCGGCGTACACTATGTTGCAGCAGGCAGCCAGGTCAGCGTCGATCTCACCATCAACGGTGAATATGAGGCAAACGGCATGAACATCTGGGTACAGTACGACGCAGAGAAGCTCACGCTCAACAGCGTTGACGAAGGCGAGATTATGAAGGCCATCAAGGATCTTGGCGGCATGAACATCCTCGACTTCCAGAGCATCCCCGGCAGCGTACGCCTCGGCTCCATGCTTCCCACCGACCCGGTAAGCGGCAGCGGCAAGATCTTCACCATGAACTTCACCGTTGCGGAAGGCCTTGAGGACGGCACGGAAATGCCCATCGAGATCCTCGTTAAGGAATTCTTCAACATGCCCGTAGGCGCGAGAACACGCCCATCGCGTTCTTCGCAGAGAACGGTTCAATCGTAGTCGGCAGCGAGCCCATCGTCACCGATGAACCCACCGCAGTTCCCACCGATGCTCCCAATCCGCCTATAACCGGCGCAATGAGCCTCATCGGCGTTGGTATTGCAGCGATCGTTGCGAGCGCAGGCGTTGTTATCTTCCGCAAGAAGGAAGAAGACTGAGCCTGAATCCTGCTCGGTACACGGCGGAAGTCAACGCTGCGAGTGATGAAAATCAGCGTAACGAGTGACTGAAACTGATACTGTGCATGAACAAAAGCATAACCCCGACCGAATCGGATTCCCGATTCGTCGGGGCTGCAAGCCCCGCAGGATGCAAATCTGCGGGCTTGTGTCGTATGAAAATGCGAACGCAAAAGAATCAGAGACCATATCCTATATGAAAAAATATCAAGAAAGTGCATTTTCTATAAGATTGGGGTTGAAATTTTCGTCTCAATAAGTTAAAATAGGATATAGATTTATGCAAAAGTCATTCATGAGGTGAAATGAAGGATATGTACGGCATTCGGGCGGATGAATTGGATATGCATTCGATCATTGCCGAAAGCATAATCGGCTTTTTGCTTCAGCATACCGGAATAATGATTCAAAGACAGGATATTTCAATGAATTCATCCGTGTGTGCTGCTGCCGTCCCGCTGCTGCCGCGATTCGGAATTTCGCCGGAAAGCCTGCTGAATGAATGCGAAAAAGCAGAATGCGGTTTGCCGTATTCGAATATGCGGAAATATCGAGGCATAAATATTTTTGAACAAGTTTCCGCAAAAAACGGATATCTGTGCTTTAAACCGACGATTGAGTTCCTAAACAGCTTTTGCGTTCGATGCACGGAGCTGCTTCCAATGCCGGAAATGCCGCAAAAAATTGTTTTTCCGTGCAGCACGGAATATGCCTGCGCACGGCTTTTGACTTATTATTGCTCCGGCTGCCGCTGCATCATGACGGACAGCGTCAGAACAGCATTGTTTCGCTCCTTTGCACTTGCGGGCGGGTTTGAAACAAAAAGGCTTTATGAACGCGCTGTTCATTCGGCGGAACGTGCCGTGCTTGCTGCTTTCGGAAATTCGGATGGGGGAAAATTCGGCGGAGTGCAGGCTTCTGCTGCGGCGATACTGCTGAGCAGTGCAAAAATGACTTTAGTGCAATAGTTTGAAGGAGAATTGACTGACTTATGAAAATTAAATGGTATGGACATTCCTGCTTTCTTTTGACGGACAGCAACGGCAGCACCGTTCTGACCGATCCGTGCGATCCGTCCTACGGTTATGAAATACCGCCCATGCATGCAGATATCGTGACAATAAGCCACGAACACAACGATCACAACAACATCAGCATTTTGCGCGGCAATACCGAGATTATCCGCAGCCCGGGCGAATACAATGTCAAGGGCATTCATATCACGGGTGTTGAAACTTTACATGATCGCAGCGGCGGTGCGCTTCGCGGCAAAAACACCATGTTTATTTACGACATGGATGATATGCGCATACTTCATTGCGGCGATCTCGGCATGATTCCCGACGAAGAAACAATTGCAAAAGTCGGCCATATTGACATCATGCTGGTTCCGATCGGTGCGATTTACACAATAGATGACCTTGAGGCGCGTGAACTTGCAAATATTCTGAAGCCCAAAGTCGTTATACCCATGCACTATAAAACCCCGAAGCTTAAACTTGAGCTTTGCCCGCTGGCACCCTTCATTGATGCGGCAAAGGACTGCCGCATTCACAACCTTAACGATTGTGAAGCAACAATTACAAAGATGAGCCTCGGTGAGGACAGGGTGCTGATTCTGCGCCCGTATGACGCCGAAAGGGACGAATGACATTTGAAACGAACGTGACGGAACCGAATCTGCCGTAAATGCTTCCGAAACAAATAACCGCCGCAGGAATTTTGCCTGCGGCGGTTTTCTTTGCTCAAAGAAAGCTCAGAATTCCGAAGAATGCTTAAGCATTCTTATTTAATAATCATCCGATAAAGGATTAAAGATCATAATACCTTTCAAATTCGGCGGGATGCGGAATCTGATTGATGCGTGCAGCCTCTTTGCGCTTGCGATCGATCCAGATATTGAGGAGCCGCTCTGGGAATACACCGCCGCGGGTCAGATAGTCATGGTCTGCTTCAAGGGCATCAAGTGCCTCGTCAAGGCTCTTGGGAAGGCTGTCGATCTTTGCTTTTTCCTCTTCGGGAAGGTCAAACAGGTTGAAATCATAGGGACCCCAGCCACATACGGAAGGATCGATTTCGTTGATAATGCCGTCGAGACCTGCCATAAGGATTGCCGCATAAGCATAGTAGGGGTTGCAGGTTCCGTCGGGGTTGCGCAGCTCGAAACGCTTAGCCATGGGCGATTTTGCGTAAGCGGGGATGCGAATTACCGCAGAGCGGTTCGCTGTTGCATAGCCGATGGTAACGGGAGCTTCAAAGCCGGGAACAAGGCGTTTGAAACTGTTGGTGGACGGGTTTGTGATTGCGCAAAGACTCTTTGCATGTTTAAGCAGACCGCCCATGAAGTTGTGTGCAAGCTTGGAGAGCTGAGCATAGCCGTTTTCATCATAGAAAAGGGGCTTGCCGTCCTTGGTGAGCAGCATGTGAACGTGCATACCGTTGCCGGCTTCCGCATAGATGGGCTTGGGCATGAAGGTTGCGGTGCAGCCTTCTTCAACGGCAGCGTTGCGGATGATGTATTTTGTTACCATGGTGTTGTCTGCCATTTTGACAACATCATCAAGCTCAACCTCGATTTCAAGCTGGCCGGGGCCGCCGACTTCGTGGTGATGATACTTGACTTTAACGCCCCAATCTTCCATAAGCATGCACATTTCGCTGCGGAGATTGTAATACCTGTCCTGCGGAGCACCGATGTGATAGCCGCCCTTGTGCGGAATCTGGAAACCGTCTTCGCTGCTGCCGGTGTTCCAATCGGCTTCTTCGGTGTCAATTTCACAGCGAACGCATTCGGGGCGAGTCTCGAACTGAACATTGTCAAACACATGGAATTCGAATTCGGTCCGATGATCATTTCGTCGGCAATGCCGGATTCACGCATGTATTCAACAGCGCGCTTGATAACGTTGCGGGGATACTGATCGAACGGGCGGTTCTCGGGGCGGTCGATAATCATTGCATCGCCGCTCATGGTGAGGGTCGGAACCTCCGCAAAGGGATCGACAGCAGCGGTGGAAAGGTCGGGAATGAAGACCATATCGCTGTTTTCAACGGGTGCGTAGCCGTAGTTGGAACCATCAAAGCCGATGCCGTATTTCATCGTGTTTTCATTAAAACGGGCGGCGGGGATGGTGATATGACGCCAACGACCGTCGATATCGGTCATTTTGAAATCGACCATTTCAATTTCATTGTCAAGGATGAATTCCTTTGCCTGCTCAATTGTTTTAAACAGCACGGGTGAAACCTCCTGAATAGGTAAAATTTTTTTGAACGAAACAAAATCCATTGCTTCCGTTCATGCTTATTGTGACAGATTTTTGCCGATATGTCAAGGAAAACACGATATATATTTACCTGTATACGAAAAGCAAACGGCAATGCGGCAATTTCTTAGCCGTATCTTATCCGTGTACATGATAAAATTAAAAGCACAGCAACCGAGAGGCTTTGCTGCGCCGTCAAATCGACAGGCACAGAATAAAAACATACGAAATCAATGCGTATGCGGCCGAAACGGTGCATCGGAAAAATCGGGAGGAAGGTTAATGGATATTTTTGATATTTTAACGCTTATCGGCGGTCTGTGCCTGTTTTTGTTCGGCATGAACGTAATGGGTGACGGACTGGAGCGCAGAGCGGGCGGAGGCTGAAGCTTTTGCTCGGCAAGCTGACAAACAACCGCATGAAGGGCTTCCTGACGGGTCTCGGAGTGACGGCGGTGATTCAAAGCTCATCAGCAACAACGGTTATGGTCGTTGGGTTTGTTAACTCGGGACTCATGACGCTTAAACAGTCCATCGGCGTTATCATGGGGCGAACATCGGCACAACGGTAACGGCGTGGATTCTGAGCCTCGGCGGAATTTCAAGCAGCAATGTCTTCGTTCAGCTTTTGAAACCCACATCGTTCACACCCGTGCTTGCATTGATCGGAATGATTCTTTTGATGACGGGAAAAACGGACAAAAAGAAGGACACCGGCACAATTCTGCTCGGTTTTGCAACGCTGATGTTCGGAATGGATACAATGTCCGGTGCTGTTGCCGGGCTTGCGGATGTTCCCGCCTTCCGCAACATGTTCATAATGTTCAAAAATCCGCTTTTCGGAATGCTTGCGGGTGCGGTGCTGACGGCGATAATCCAAAGCTCATCGGCCTCCGTCGGCATATTGCAGGCGTTGACCGTCACGGGACAGGTATCTTACGGTGCGGCGATTCCGATCATCATGGGACAAAACATCGGAACCTGCATAACGGCGATCATATCCTCTTTCGGAGCAAACAAGAACGCAAAGCGTGCCGCAATCGTGCATCTTTCGTTCAACGTTATCGGCACGGTGGTTTGGCTGACGGTGTTCACGATCGTTTCCTATGTTTTCAAACCACTGTTGTTTGATACGGCGGCAAGTTATCTCGGCATTGCTGTCGCGCATTCGCTTTTCAATATCCTTTGCACCGCGCTGCTGTTTCCGGCTGCGCCCCTGCTTGAAAAAATTGCGGTTCGGCTTGTTCCGGACGGAAACAAGAAGGACACGATTTCCGAACTGGACGACCGCCTGCTTGCAACACCCGCAATCGCGCTGGAACAATGCGAGCGCATGGTTGAAATCATGGCGGAGGAAACGGCGGAGGCTTTCAAACTGAGCATGGATATGCTCACGAATTATGATGCGGATTCGGCTGGAAAAATACGTAAAGCCGAGGATAACAGCGATCATCTGGAGGACATCATCGGGACGTATCTCACCAAACTCAGCAGGAATCAGTTGACGGAGGACGACAGTGCGGAGGTTTCCAAGCTGCTCAAAGCGATAGGCGATTTTGAACGAATTTCGGATCACAGCGTCAATATTCTTGAATCGGCGGAGGAACTCCGCAGCAAAAAAATCGAGTTTACCGGGCGGGCAAAGGCGGAGCTCGGCGTGCTTTGCAGTGCCGTTTCCGAAATTTTGACGGCTGCATGTGCCGCATTTAGGGACAGTGATCCCGAAAAAGCGATGAAAATCGAACCTTTGGAGCAGGTTATTGATGATTTGAAGGTTCAGCTGCGCGACAGGCACATTGCACGGCTCAAGAACGGCGAATGCACGGTTGAAGCGGGATTCATTTGGTCTGACATACTGACGAATCTTGAGCGTGCATCGGATCACTGTTCCAACATTGCTCTCTGCGTTATTGATGCGGGCAAACACAATATGAACATGCATGAATCTCTGTCCGAAATGAAGAAGGACAACCCCGCATTCGAGGACGAGTTTGACATGTACACCCGCAAGTATCGCATAACAGGCTGATAACGGAGCGACAGCATTGCCGCAATGCGGCAAAACCATATTCAATCGTTAATTTCTTCATGCATACAAAAAGCGGACGGAGGCGGAACCGTCCGCCTTTTTGTTGTGCCGCACTCCTTTTCGAAACAGCCGGAGACCGTTTGAATTTCGGCATAAAGCGGCAGTACTTAAACGAAATTAAATCAATGTCCGGATTCAATCGAAAAAGCGGGTTTTGCGGATAAATTCGTACTTCGGACAAACGGCGGGTTTTATGCATTGTACGGAAGGGGAATGAGGGATATAATCGATCGTGCGGTGCGGCGGAAGCGTGTCTGCCCGCAAAAACATCGCATCCGCAAAACGGGTAAACGGATATAAACGAAAAGGAAGGAAGCTTTCGCTGCGGCGGGAGCAGCGGTCATAAAAACGGTTATGAAGATTAAGGCGGCTCGGAATTCAATCGAAACCGATTCATCCGGCAAAGAAAACACGGCAGTCAATGCGAACACGGCGGCGGGGGAGGAAAAGACTTTTCTCGGCACGGAACCTATCGGCAGGCTGCTGTTTAAGCTGGCTGTGCCGACGGTCATTGCGCAGCTTGTGAACATGCTTTACAACATTGTTGACAGAATCTATATCGGTCATATGCCGGGTGACGGCAGTGCCGCGCTGACGGGCGTGGGCGTGTGTATGCCGCTCATACTTATCGTTTCCGCGTTTGCCGCATTTGTGGCTCCGGCGGTGCGCCGCGCGCTTCAATAAGCATGGGCAAGGGTGATTATGACTCCGCCGAAAAAATTCTCGGCGGCTGTGTTTTGATGCAGGTTGTGATTTCCGCCGTGCTGACGGTGGTTCTGCTTGTGTTCGGCAGGGATCTGCTGCTTGCATTCGGTGCAAGCGAAAACACGATTGATTATGCGGCGGATTATATGAGCATATATGCGATAGGAACGCTCTTTGTGCAGCTGACGCTCGGCCTGAATGCCTTTATCACGGCGCAGGGCTTTGCAAAATACGGGATGCTGACGGTGCTTATCGGCGCCGCTGCAAATATCGTGCTCGATCCGATTTTTATTTTCGGTTTCAAAATGGGCGTTCGCGGTGCGGCGCTTGCAACAGTCATTTCGCAGGGGATATCCTGCATATGGGTCATTTTGTTCCTGCGCGGGGGAAAAACGGTTTTGAAGCTGAAGCGTGAAAACATACGCTTTGCTCCGCGCATTATACTTCCGTGCATCGCACTCGGGCTTGCAACGTTCATCATGCAGGCAAGTGAAAGCGTGATTTCGGTATGCTTCAATTCATCGCTGCTGAAATACGGCGGGGACATTGCCGTGGGCGCAATGACGATCCTCACAAGCGTGATGCAGTTTGCAATGCTGCCGCTGCAGGGCGTTGCGCAGGGCGCACAGCCGATTTTGAGTTATAATTTCGGGGCAAAAAATGCCGACCGTGTTAAAAAGACTTTTTTCCGTCTTCTCACCGTAAGCCTCTGCTATTCCGTCGCGCTTTGGGCTTTCGTGATGCTGGTTCCGAAAACCTTTGCCGGAATATTCAGCCCGAATCCGGAGCTTGTAAATTTCACCGGTGATGCTTTGCGAATATATTGCGGTGCGCTCTTCCTTTTCGGAATTCAAATCGCCTGCCAGATGACTTTTGTTTCCATCGGCAACGCGGGCTGCTCAATAATCGTTGCGGTTCTCAGAAAATTTGTGCTGCTCATACCGCTGATTTATATCATGCCGCAGCTGCTTGCGGATAAAACAAATGCGGTTTACACCGCCGAACCGGCTGCCGATGCAATTGCGGTAACATGCACGGCGATACTGTTTTCAATCGAATTCCGAAAAGCCCTGAAAAACTGAATTCGGATTCCGCAGGCGGAACACAAACCGCAAAAACGGACTTGCGGGTTTAGTTCTCCGAAACAATGCTCCGCAGTGCCCGGTGTTTTACGATAATGTGCTGACGGAATAATGTATCGATAACAAAAAGCCGCCTTCCGAAACTGTCGGTCGGCGGCTTTTGTGAACCCGATATTCTAAATAAGCTTGTTATACAAAATTTTTGTTAACTCTGATTTAGTTATGATTCAGTCAATGTTCATAGGGAGCATGAAACGAGCGACTCTTTGAGCGTTGAAAAAATGATAATCAAACTCAATATCCTCTTCATGCGTAAATCCCTCAAAGGTTTTACTCAAACCTGATATTTTCCGCAATATAAGCGGCAAGCCCTGCGGCGTTGTCAACGCTGTTGGAAAGCTCAATGATAACGAACACGGGGTTGTCCTTCGTGAATGCGGCTGCGGCGGGGTTTTCAAACGCATGGAAGCCTTTCCGACCGTCCAGTCGTTGGGAGTGCATTCATGGTAGGCGGAGGTCCAGCCGCTTTCGAAATCAGCGGAATCATCAATTACGGCGTGATAATTGGATTCGGTGAAAAGGCGAACATGTTCATGAGCGTGGCTGCGGCATAGACGCCTGCAACGCCGTCGGTCTCATAGGCCTGCTTGTCATATTCGGCGGCACATACGGCGCCGACACAATTGCCGTTTTCGTCAAGAATAAGCTTGCGCATATCCATTCCGGCGCAAAAGTCCGAAAGGGAAGCGGAAGCGCCGTCGGTTTCGGCTTTGACCGTCCAGCCTCGGGCAGCACAAAGTTGACAGAGAAAGCGGAGGCGGAGCCTGCGGTGGGGAAAGTGACTTTCACAGGCTGACAGGCATTTGTGTACCCGCTGAAAACGGGAACCGCCGTTGCGGGCGGAGCTGTCGGGACGGCGGCGGGGGAAGCCTCTGCGGCGGGGGACTGCGGTGCGGGTGTTCCGTCAGCCGATGAGGGCTGCTTTTGGCACGCTGCAAAGGAAAAAACGGTCACGATTGCAATTGAAAATGCAGCAATTGCTGCAAGCACTTTCGCCGAGCGGCGAACGATTGAGTGGTTGTGTTGCGTCATTGTTGTTCATCCTTTCTGAATTTCGGTCAATGGAGAAATATTCGGTTCGAACTCTCGATCCAAGTGAATTATACATCAAATCAAAAAAAAGAAAACGGTTTTTGCACCTTTAGAACCGAAATAATAAACTATATTTTATTAAGGCAAAACTGTTAACGGCAAATGAACCGGCATTGCCCGCGTTGTCTTTGACAGATGCGATATTTTGCGGTATAATAACGTGAATTCATGTGCCTCGCGCGGCGGAACAAGGGGAATGAACGTTCGTCCGTCGGCGCGGGGACGGAAAGGAACAAAATGATGACACAAAAAAGGTTCAATGCGCTGCTTTCAATGCTGCTTTGTGCGGCGATGCTGCTGAGCATGGTCGCTATGCTTTCGGGCTGCACTCGTTCGGGAAAAAATGATTCCCCTGCTTTGCAGCACAAAATCCTGCATTATTACAGCGAGAAAGACAGCACTTCATATTTCTTTGTCGACGGCAAAAAACTTGAAGATCGCATCGGGAGCGGCATCAGCACCTTCCTTTCGGTTGACGGCACGTCCGCAGCCGTGATCGCTGCAACGGCTCTGTATCGCGTTGATGCAAACGGAATTATTCTCGTTTACCCTGCCGCCGTAACGCGTGCGGTGCTTTCCATGGACGGGAAAAGCATCCTTTTCGCAACGGCAACGAAGGCATTTTTGTACAGCAGCGACACGGGCGAAACGACCGAGTTCGAAGGCATTGAAGCTGAAACCGTGCTGAGCCTTGCGCTTTCCGAGGATGCAAAAACAGCCGCCGTGACCGTCGGTCAAAAGGGCGGAAGGACGGCGACCTATATCTGTTCCGAAGGAAAGGCCGAAAAGAACAGCGAGGATACATATGCGGTTGCGATTTCAAACGGAGCGGAGCGCATGTATCGCCTTGAATATGTTGACGGCGAGCTGACCGGGAGACTGCATTTTGTTCAGAACGGCAAGGATTCCGTTATCAGCACCAATGCGTCGCATTATTTTGAAGTAAATCGGGACGCAACCGAAATAACTTTTGACGTTAAATCCAAAACGCATTACAGCGCAAAGGGCAGCGAGGCAAAGCAGCTTGTTGATGCTTCCGCGCTTTCGCTTGCGGGTGCGCAGTATTCAACGATGGGCGGCAGCGAATGCACCGTTCTGCTCAAAAATGCCGGCAGCCTGTTCAACAGCATGTTCTACACCGAATACAATGCCAAGGATTCGGACGGCAACCAATTTGTTGAATACGATTTGTATTTTGTGAATTCCTCCAAAAAGGCTGTGAAGCTTGTCGGCGGTGCAACCCAATTCACCGTTCAGCCGGACGGAACAAGCGTTTACTGCGTTGTTGACAGCAGTCTTTACACCGTTTCCGCGTTCAACCCCAAAAAACCGGAGCTTGTTGAAAGCAATGTTTATGCTTTCGGTGCGGATGAAGGCTTTAAAAACGTTTATCTGACCGATATTTACGGCAATGTTCGCCTTAAAAAGGACGGCGCGTCGAAGCTTTCGGACATCATTCTGATGAACATTTCTCATTCCGCAATGATGAACAACGGCACTCTGCTTTGCATCGGGCTTTATGATAACGGAGGAACTCTTTGCAGCATTAAGGGCACCGAGAGCAAGATTCTTGACGAAAACGTTTATTATTTTGAAGTTTACGGCGATGTTGCCGCTTATTATAAAAAAGCCGGCAGCAAGGACGGGCTTTATGACGTCTATATGTCCGAAGACGGCGAGAATTTCACCCTCTGCGTTGAGCAGGCGGCAATCGGCGGCAAGGCTTCCTGACGGCTCGGCAGCGGTTTTTGAATAAAATCCGCAAAAGGGATCGGAACAGCCTGTAAAGTTTCATACAGAGAATCTGCAATCCCTTTTGCATGGCGGCAGTGTCGTGCAAAGGGGTTTTTAAAGCAAAAGATTCTGCTTTTGAAATTTATTTACGTAATCAGAAACAGTTTTTTAAAATATATTGAATTTGGGTGCAATATTTTGCGGTCGCCGTGCATTAACATGGCGAAAGGAAGGAAAGGAGAAACAAAATGCTGATATTAAGTGCAATTAATCCGGAACAGGCACTTTCCGACGATGAAGCGGAGCTTATGGAACTTGACCTTGCCGCTGTTGCAGCAGGCAGCACGGAAGCGTTGGAACGACTCTATAACACGGCTAAAGCGGCGGTATACAGCTATTCTCTTTCCGTTTTGAGGAACGTTCAGGATGCGGAGGATGTTCTGCATGACTGCTTTGTGAACATCTTCACCGCTGCGGCAGGTTACAGGCCGCACGGCAAACCCATGGCATGGATAATCACCATTGCTAAGAACCTCTGCTTTGCAAGGCTGCGGCAGCACAATCGGCAGGAACAGCTTCCCGATGAGGACTGGAGCGAGATGCTGGCGGACAATGCCGGGCTTTCAAATGAGGACAGGCTCGTTTTGCGGGAATGCCTCGGCAGGCTTTCCGAAGAGGAGAACAGGATCGTTGTTCTTCACGCCGTGGCAGGGTTCAAGCACAGGGAGATTGCTTCCGTTACGGGAATGCCGCTTGCAACCGTTCTTTCAAAATATCGCAGGGCAATCGCGAAGCTCCGCGAAAACCTTCAATAACAAAGGAGAGAAACAACCATGAAACACAACGAACAGGAAATCAAGGCGATGGTCAAAAAGGCATATTCGGCGGCAACCCCCGATGTGCTTGAGTCCGTACTCTCCGACTGCAAAAAACTGAAAGGAAGAGTCACACCCATGAAAAAGAAAAACTATCTCAAAAGCATCATTGCGGCGGCGGCCGCGGTAGTGTTCGTGCTTGCAGGCGTTATCGGCTTCGGCACATATCAAAAGGCAAACAAAGTCGTTTCAACCGTTGCACTGGACGTGAACCCCGGCATTGAAATCACAGTCAATGCAAAAGAAAAGGTGCTTGACGTTAAAGCGATGAACGATGACGCAAAAAAAGTTATCGGCGACATGAACTTTAAAGGCAGCGATCTGGATGTTGCCGTGAACGCACTTATCGGCTCGATGCTGCGCTGCGGCTATCTGAGCGAAATCACAAACTCCATCCTTGTCAGCGTTGACAGCAGCGATGCGGCACAGGGCGAAGCCCTTCAAAAGCGAATTGCGGCTGAAATCGAGGCGATTTTGAATCAGAACGGCGGCGGTTCGGTTCTGAGCCAGACCGTGAGCCACGATGCAGAGCTTGAGAAGCTTGCGGCGGAATACGGAATCACCCTCGGCAAAGCGAAACTGATTCAGCAGATCACGAGCGCAAGCCCGCTGTATACCTTTGAATCCCTTGTTTCCCTTTCCATCAACGACCTGAACCTGCTCATGAACTCCGGCAAACTTAACCTTGGCGGAATTGACCGCAGCGGCACTCCCGCAAGCGGCGCATATATCGGCGAAGAAGCGGCAAAGCGCATTGCATTCGAACATGCGGGCGTTGCCGAAAGCGAAATCACAGGGTATGAGTGCGAAATGGACTATGAGCACGGCAGAATGGTTTACGATATTGAGTTCAGCGGCAGCGACAGCACGAACGGCGGTTATATCGAATATGACTACCATATCGATGCCGAAAACGGTGAGATTCTGAAGTATGACTTTGAACACGATGATGACCATCATGCAACCCCCGCGCCCGGCAGCGAATACATCACAAGTGAAGAGGCGATCGCATTTGCTCTTGAACGCGCAGGTCTTGCACGCAATCAGGTAACGAACCTGAAAGCTGAATTTGAAACCGAACACGGCATTGCGTTGTACGAAGTTGAATTCGATGCAAACGGCTACGAATACGAAATCGAAGTTAATGCAGCGGACGGCAGCATACTGAAGTTTGACAGGGATTATGACGATGACCACAACCACGGCGGTCATCACGATGACCACAACCACGGCGGTCATCACGAAAACCCCACGGCAGCACCCACTCAGGCTCCCTCCGAAAGCTATATCGGCACGGAGCGTGCAAAGCAGATCGCTTTCAACCGTGCAGGCGTTTCCGCAAGCCAGGTAAAGAACCTCAAGGTTGAGCTCGATACGGACGACGGCAGGGTGATTTACGAAATTGAGTTCGATGCGAACGGCTATGAATACGATGTTGATGTTGACGCAGTGAACGGCAATGTTGTTGACTTTGACAAGGACGTTATCGACGATGACGACGACGAACCCAAGCCCACTCCCGCACCCGCAGGCGATTATATTGGCGCGGAGCGTGCAAAGAAGATCGCTTTCAACCGTGCAGGCATTTCCGCAAGCCAAGCCGAAGAGCTTGAAGTTGAGCTTGAGCGAGAGGACGGCAGGATGGTTTATACCGTTGAGTTCAAGGCCGGCGGTTATGAGTATGAAGTTGAAATCGATGCGCTGACCGGTGAAATTCTTGACTATGACGTTGAAAGGGACTGATGCGGCAGGTTTTCGGATTAACGGAGCGGGAAGAATGACCCGAGCCGAAGCAACAAAACAATAAGGATGCGTCAGTATGGAACGGCAAAGGCTGCCGAAGCGGCCGATGCCGTTCCGTTTTTTGCTGCAAATGCTCCGATGTGAATGCTCCGAATGATTATATGCGGTCAAATGCGGGGCACAATCACTTGAAAATAAACAAAGGCGGCGGAACGCTGTATAAAGAGAACGTTCCGCCGCCGGACAGTATTCAATTTTGATAAGTCAGAAACCGAACCCTCGCTGCGCGGCAGGTGTTCAGCCGGCGTAAAGCTTATCTGTCGGGTTCAATAAGGCCGAAGTTGCCGTCTTTTCTTGCATAAATGACGTTGATGCGATCGGTTTCGGCGTTGGTGAAAACGAAGAAGCTGTGTCCGAGAAGTTCAAGCTGAAGCATGGCTTCTTCAACACTCATGGGTTTCATGCTGAACCTTTTCACGCGGACAATATGCGGACCATCGTCCTCATCGTCGTAATCATCGTATTCGGGGGAAGCGTCGTCATAGCGGAGAGATTTCTCAAGCCGCGTTTTGTGGCGGTGAATCTGCTTTTCAAGCTTTGCAATAACGTTGTCGATAGATGCATACATATCGCCGGTGGATTCTTCGCCGCGAATGATGCCGCCCTGATAGGGAATGGTAACCTCAACAATGTGACGGTTTTTTTCGACGGCCATGGTGATAAGAACCTCGGTATCCTCGGGAAAATAACGTTCGAGCTTTGCGATTTTTTTAAGAGCCAAATCACGCAGATATTCGGAAACCTCAATGTTTTTGCCTGTAATCGTGACCTTCATGGTAATGTACCTTCCTTTCAACGGATGCTGCCGCATACGCTGCAAAATGCTGCAATGTTTCTGCGGCTGCACACTCTTTTCTTGGGAATGCGTCGAACGAGTTGATTTTCGGGGAAAGAATTCGGGGTCGGGTTTGTTCGTGCCGTTTCCCTCGTTGACCTTCTCCTGAAAAGCAACCCTTACTCGGCATTTCCTTAGGTGCAGATATATTATACAGGAAGAATGCGAATTTGTACAGTACTTTTTTTGTATCTTTTGGCAAAAAAATGTGAATTATTCGGCTCATTCTCCGCAAAGCCGCAAAAATGGGAGGAAAAACGCCTGCCGGACTGCAAAAATCTTAATACGGACATTTTTTTGAAATTGCCCATATAGCTGCTGCGGCACAATGCGATTGCTGTATATGAAACTTGCGGATAAGGACCGGTCACGGAAGCAGGCAAACTGAACATAATATATCAAATTAAATAAATTTTTTACGTCCGTCCTGTGTTGACTTTGGTGTCTTGTGCAGTTATAATAAGATTAGTATGGGTCTTGCCGAAAAAGAAAACAAAGGTCTGTTAATTTAATGAAATTTCGCGTTAAAAGCACATTGAAATACTCCGTACAGAGAATGACTCCGACTAAGGCTGTTCGAATTGCGCTGCTTGTGATAAGCGATGCGCTGATACTTAATATTGCTTCTTTTTTGGCACTTTGGGTCAGGTTTGAATTCCATTTCGAACAGCTTGTCCGTGAGACGGAATATTTAAACAATATCCTCCGTTTCGCACCGTATTACACGGCGTTCGGACTCATTGTTTTTGCATTGTTCAAGCTTTACACAAGCCTTTGGCAGTTTGCTTCAATAGACGAATTTTTAAAAATAATCCTTGCGTGTTTTATTGTTGATGCCGGGGGCTATGCGGGAATGCATTTGATGCATCTCGGCATTCCGCGCAGTCATCCCGTGCTGAACGGAATATTCCTTGTAATAATGATAACCGGTGTGCGTTTTTCATACAGATTTATGCGCCAATACAGGCGGGCAAACAACAGCTGCAGGCGGACGATGATAATCGGCGCGGGGCAGGCAGCGACGGTTGCCCTGCGGGAGTTCCGCGCAAGCACACATTCCGAAAACAAAGTCGTTTGCCTTATCGACGATGACAAATCAAAATGGGGACAATATCTTCTCGGCGTTAAAGTCGTCGGCGGACGCGGCGACATTCTCGGCGCTGTCAAAAAATACGATATTGACGAGATTATTATGGCAATGCGTCGGCAAGCATCCGTATGCGCAGCGAAATTCTGGATATCTGCAAGGACACCCCGTGCAGGCTTAAAACGCTTCCGGGTATTTTTCAGCTTGCAAACGGCGAGGTCAGCATCAATAAAATCCGCAATGTTGAAATTGAGGATCTTCTCGGGCGCGAGCAGGTTCGCGTTGACCTTACCGATATTTGCGGCTATGTCGGAGGCAGAGTGGTCCTTGTTACGGGCGGAGGCGGCTCAATCGGAAGCGAATTGTGCAGGCAGCTTGCTGCGCATAATCCCAAAACGCTGATTATTTTTGATATTTACGAGAACAATGCGTACGATATTCAACAGGAGCTGCGTGCGGCGCATCCGGAGCTTGAGCTGATTGTTCTTATAGGTTCGGTTCGCGATAAACAGCGTGTCCGAGATATTTTTTCAAAATATCGTCCGGAGCTTGTTTTTCATGCAGCGGCGCACAAACACGTTCCTTTGATGGAAACAAGTCCGAATGAAGCTGTTAAAAACAATGTTTTCGGCACGCTGAATGTTGCGCTTGCGGCAGATGAATTCGGAGCGCGCCGAATGCTGCTTATCAGCACCGACAAGGCCGTTCGTCCGACGAATGTGATGGGCGCAAGCAAACGCATATGTGAATGATAATTCAGAATATCAATAACTATTCAAAAACAGAGTATGTTGCCGTTCGCTTCGGCAATGTTCTCGGCTCGAACGGTTCGGTGATTCCGCTCTTCAAGAAGCAGATTGAAAAAGGCGGACCCGTCACGGTCACGCACCGCGACATAATTCGCTATTTTATGACGATTCCTGAAGCGGTCGCGCTTGTTCTTCAGGCGGGCGCATACGCAAAGGGCGGAGAGATTTTTGTTCTTGACATGGGAAAACCCGTGCGCATTGACGATCTTGCACGGAACATGATACTCCTTTCCGGCTTTGAGCCGGAGCGCGATATTCAAATTGTCTACACCGGCCTGCGCCCGGGTGAAAAGCTTTACGAGGAACTGCTTTTGGATGAAGAGGGCATCAAAAAGACTGACAATGCACTTATATATATCGCAAAACCGATAGTGTTTGACGAGGAGGCTTTTGCCGAGGGCATGAAACGCCTGCGTGAAGCTGCAATGCGGAAAACACGGGGAATGCGGCGGACATTCGCGTCATTGTGAAGTCAATTGTGCCGGAGTATCGCGAAAACAAAATGTATTGATAAAAACGCGGAATCAGAACAAAATTGAGCAATAACAAACAGAAACCCGAAAGTGTTAAATTCGGGTTTCTGTTTTCGACATTAAATTTCTGTTATGCAGGTATTGATTTGAAAAAGCTCAGCTTTTCAGCACCTTTTCGATATAGGAGCGGAGCATATCGCAGTCGCTCTTCTGCACGGTTCGGGTCGTTTTGCCGCGTGCGAGAAGCTGATTGCCGCCGCCTTTTCCGTTCATGATGCAATTGACGGCGGTGCAAAGTTCGCGCATGCTGAGCTTTATCGCCGCATCTTCCGTGCATGCCATGCAGTAATCGGTTCCGCCGGCATTCGGCGCAAACAAAAGTGAAACGCAGGGCACGGTGCTGTCTTTTTTGCAAAGCTCGTCCACCGTGAGTTTTAAATCGTTGGCGGTTGAGCGTCCATAACGGAACATACCACGGCGATGCCTTTTATGCGTTCCGCCGTTGAAAGCAGACTGACGCTCTCGGCAGAGGCAAGACGGCGGCTTTTTTCGCGCAGCTCGCTTTTTGAAGATGCAAGCTCGTCTGCCTGTTTGCGAATTGCGGCGGGCAATTCCTCGCGGGAGGTTGAATACTGCTTTGCAAGCGCGGAAACGATGTTTTGAACCGTGCGCACTGCTGCGGTCGCTCTGCCTCCGCAAACGAACCAAAGCCGCGTTCCTCCCTTGTAATGCTGAGCATCGGTGAACAGAATCGTTCCGACACCGCCCGTTGCCGCAAGATGCGTGCCGCAGCAGGTACAGGAATCGATTTTTCCGTTGTCGATATAAACAATTCGTACAGCTTTTGCGGGCAGCACGGGTTCGCAAATGTTATTTTGGTGTTTGTCGGATTTTTTATTCTTATCGTTTCCGACAGCTTTATCGGATTTTTTACGCAGAGTGCGTGTTGACGCATCCTCCGGAGTTGTAACTTCCGTATGCACCGACAGATTTGCACGCACGGCAGCATTTGCAGCACGCTCAAGTTCCTCAAGCTGAGCCTGCTCAAGAGGAATATCGAAATCTATCGTGCAGTAATCCGCTGCCATGTGAAAACCAACGTTCACCGCACCGAACAGCTTGCTTGCAAGCCCGGAAACAATATGTTCTCCGGTGTGCTGCTGAGCATGGTCAAGGCGGGTGTCAACGTCAAGTACTACACGAACGATTGTTCCCGCAGGAATTTCAGCATCACAAAAATGAACAACGCTGCCGTTTTCGGTGTGGGCATCGGAAATGCGAACGGTCTGCTCCGCTGCGGAGTTGTCGGGTCTGAAAACAATCGAACCCCTGTCGGCAGGCTGCCCGCCGCCTTCGGGATAAATCATTGTTCTGTCAAGTATGATTTTGTACGCGTCGCTGCGCTCATCTTTTTCACAGGAGAGCACTGCCGCACCGCATTCGGTGATAATGGGAATCGAGTAATAAAGCAGTTCGGTCATTTTGAGTCACTTCCTTTAAGTTGGTAATATATAAAAATACTGTTAATAAAAATATATTTATTTTCGATTCTGTTCCTTAAAAAAACGATGCCGCAATCGTGCAGCCGAACCGAAAAGGCGCAGAAGAGCGGGACGTAGCGGGAACAGAAGCCGCCACAGCGCGGCGGGGATTCTGTATGCGGGGGAATTAAAATCAAGCTTGTGTCCGCCGCGTATGCGTGCTTCGGCAATGCCGAGGAGTTCGCCCGTTCGTTCGGATTCATCGGAATCGTTAAGACTGCTTGAATCATTCGGCTGTTCCGACTGCTTTGAAAGCGGAATAAGCCGCAAAGGGTTCTGCGGAGAGGCAAAAGCATCAAACCCGCGGTTGCCGTCGCCGGCGGTCACAACACGATTTCCCTCAATGCGCATTACACGGTGCAAAATGTATTTGCCGGAAATGCAGAAAAGGATGATGTCCCCGCGTTTCGGTTTTTCAATCGTCACGGAGGAGCAGGGGCGTATGCAAACGGAATCCCTTCCCGCGCGGAAAAGCGGGAACATGCTGTTCCCCGTCACACGAAAACACACAGTTCGCCCTGCAAGAAGTTTTTTTCGCACAATTGAAAAAAACTCGGCGGCGGGCAGAATTTTCGGCACGGGTTGCTGAACGGAATCTGTCGGGTATTGTTGATGCTGCGAATCCATTCTGCTGTCTCCTTCTGCTGTTTGCGCAGGATGTATGCAAAAAACTGCAAAGCTGCGCCGTACAGCAAAGCATATAGCAAAAACGTTTGGTTATCAAGGCAGGCACTGTAATTTTTGTGTCAAAAACCCGCCGCAGTGTTAAACTGCGGCGGGCATGACGGAACTAAGTTCGATATTCGCCGAACGCGAATGGATTATTTTGCAGGTTCGGTATCAGCGTTATTGCCGCCGAACCACTTTGAAAACAGGTCACGGAGGAACTGCGCAACATCTTTGAAGAAATTGCCGATGTCTTCAAGGGTTTGCTTTGCGCCCTCGGTGAATTTCTTCCAACCGGTTGCTTTGCGCGTTGCATCGGCAAGGCCGTAGGCGCGCGCGCGCAGCTGTTCAACGTCGAGACCCTCAAGCGTTCTTGCAAGGGTCAGAATCTGGCTGATTTCGTTTCGGTAAGCGAAACATCGTTGTCGTCGGCAATTTCACGAATTTTCTGCTTGACTTCATCATCAGTCATCTTCTGAGTTTCGTCAAGAATCTTTTTCAGCTCGTTAATCACTTCGGTCGCTTCATCGGAGCCGATCATTTCGGCAAGCTGACCGGTTGCAATAAGCTCATCAACGCCCGCCATTTTTGCGTATTCGCTGAGGATGTTGCCGGTGAGGCTTTCATATGCTTTGTAGACGCCTGTCAATGCTGCCGTGCCGCTGACAACGCGGGGGGAAGCAACAATAATTTTTGCGTCCGTGATGCCGACGGTGGTAAGGACGTTGCGGTACATTTCCTCGGTGCAGTAGTCAATATTGTAAGTCTTGATGTCAAGACCGCTGCCTGCGGGCATTGCGCAGATGTAGATGCTGGAGATGGAACGCTGCCCGATTTGTCCGGAGGGAATCTTACCTTCAAAATAGAGGCGTTCTTCAGCGTTGGTAACGGTCAGGATGCGGTTTTCGTCAACTTCACCCTGAATGCCGAACATGCCGATAACCTGGCTGCGTTGTTCATCGGTCAGATCCGCACCGAAAACAATGCGGTAGTCGCCGTCCTCCATTGCGAAAGCGGAATTTGCAGCACCGAAAATGCCGACAGTGAACAGCAGAGCAAGTACAAGGCTCAAGATGCGTTTTTTCATATTCTTTCTCCTTTCAAAAATAAAGCCTTTCGTGAATGCATCAAACGATTTCGGATCGCCGGCCGCCCGAAACGAGCACGGTTCCGACGCATCCGTATTGCATTCCGATAATACTATAACATAATATGCCCGCAATATCCAGTCATCCCGTGCGGAAAAAAGCGGCAAAATCGCCGTATTCACGGCTTTGTTGCAAAAATGTACAAAAAAAGTATACATTTGACCTGCAAAACACGGCGGCGGACGGATTTTGACCGCGAAACAACTCACAATTCAAATATATTTATGAAAAATCAATCCGCTTACTGAAAAATACTGTATAATTAAGAATGTAATTGCCCGAACGCATTCGGACAGGGGTACAGTCGGGCAAAAAACTGATAACGACTTATACATCAGGAGGACTCCAATGGAGAAGAACAGCGGCTTCGCAACGAAGCAGATACATACAGGCAAAATCGAAATTCCCGGCATTGCGCCGCTTGCAACGCCTATTTTCCAAACCTCGACTTTTGAATTTGAAACCACGGCTCAGGGCGCACACCGCTTTGCGGGTGAGGAAGCGGGCTATATCTACACCCGTCTCGGCAATCCCAACACGACAAAAATCGGCGAAAAGCTTGCTGCTCTTGAACATGCCGAAGCGGGCATGGCAATGGCAAGCGGCATGGGCGCGGTAACAACCGTTATGTGGACCGTGCTCCATGCGGGCGACCATCTGCTTGCGGATGACGCGCTTTACGGCTGCACTTTCTCCTTCTTTACCCATGGACTGACCCGCTACGGCGTTGAAGTCACCCTTGTTGATTTCGAGGATCTCGATGCCGTTCGCGCTGCGATTCGTCCCAACACAAAGGCTTTCTATTTTGAAACGCCCACGAACCCGAACCTCAAGCTCATCGACATTGCCGCAATCTCCAAGATCGCGCATGAGAATTGCCCGATGCAAAGGTTATTGTTGACAACACGTTTGCAACACCTTACCTCCAGCGTCCCCTCGATCTCGGTGCGGATGTTGTTATCCACAGCGCAACCAAGTATCTTAACGGTCACGGCGATGTTATTGCGGGCATGGCGGCAGGCACAAAGGAATTCATCGATGAGTGCAACCTGTTCGGCCTTAAGGATATGACCGGTGCGGTTCTCGGGCCGTTTGAAGCTTTCCTTATCGACCGCGGTCTCAAAACTCTTGATATCCGCGTTAAAAAGCATTGCGAGAACGCGATGCGGGTTGCGACCTTCCTTGAAGGCCATCCCATGGTAAAGCGCGTTATCTACCCCGGCCTTGAGAGTCATCCCCGTCACGAGCTTGCAAAGAAGCAGATGCACGGCGGCTTCGGCGGCATTATCACCTTTGAGCTGAACGCAACCCGTGAGCAGAGTGCGGAATTTGTAAATTCCCTCAAGCTCTGCACCATTGCAGTCAGCCTCGCGATGCCGAAACCCTCATTGAGCACCCTGCAACCATGACACACAGCACCTACACTCCCGAGGCTCTTGAGCAGGCAGGCATCGGCGAAAGTATGCTGCGCCTCAGTGTCGGCCTTGAGGATGCGGAAGATATTATTGCGGATCTTAAAGCGGGTCTTGACAACCTTCAGAAATAAGCTGTCGCTTTTGTCTGATTAAATCCGAAAGCACATGCACCCCGCCCGGGCGGAGGGATTCCGCCGGGGTTCGGGGTGCTTTTTTGTGCGCATACGGCAGATGAAGGGCGTTGTTCAAAAAAATTTCGGCCGAGAGCAAAATGTTTACAGTTTCGTAACAAATTCCCGATGAAAATGTGCTATCATTATTGTCGAAGGGAATGAACCCGCGGAAACGGCGGAGGGAAGCATGGTGAAAAAAGTGATGAAATCGAACGAAAAAAGAGCCGTTAAGGCTGAAAATGCCGAACGCAGGCACCGCAATTTGATTCTTGCGGCTATTGCGCTTACGGCGGCTGTTGCAATTGTGTCACTCGTTCTTTTCATAAGGACGGCATCGCAGCTCAAACGCGGCACAAACGAAGAAGAAAGGACGGATATTCCCGTGCTCATCGGGAATATTAACAGTGACGGCGGGGCGGAGCAGCTTTACGGCGGCGAACCCTGTGCAGTTCGGCAGAACCTTCCGAAAGAACCGGCTCTGCTTGCACGGAACAGTTACTGAATACTGAGCAATAATCGGATGTCAACCCCTTGCAAACGCCGTACAGCGGGCGAAAGCCCGTGAATACGGCGTTCCGGCAAAAGCGAGGATGATAAAAATATATTGCGTCCGTCCTTGCGGCTCATGCGGTAAATATGTTGCGGAAAAGCTTTGAATATGCTATAATTCGGAGCGAAAATTAAATATGCCTTATCAAGAGTGGCAGAGGGAACGGCCCGGTGAAGCCACGGCAACCTGTTTAATGCGAAAGCTTTTCACAAGGTGCCAAATCCGACGGCATTGCCCGGCGCAAACTTTTTTTGTTGAGCTGCGGCTGCCGGGAGATGAGAGCGCAAAGTTAAAAAGGGTTTCCGTGCGATGTTCCGACAGGGTTCATCGCATTTTGTTTTTCTTTTGCAAAGGCATGGAAAGGATAAAATATGAACAATAACGAAGTACAGAAGCGACTGTTTACCTCCGAATCCGTAACAGAGGGGCATCCGGACAAGGTCTGCGACAATATCGCGGACGCCGTGCTTGATGCAATGCTGCGCAATGACCCGAATTCGCGCGTTGCCTGCGAATGCTGCGCAACAACGGGCATGGTAATGGTAATGGGCGAAGTTACCACAAACTGCTATATAGACATTCCGAAGCTCGTTCGCGATGTTGTGCTTGAAATCGGCTATGACAAGCCCGAATACGGCTTTGACGGCCATACCCTTGCGGTTATCAGCGCAATAAACGGACAATCCCCCGATATTGCAATGGGTGTTGACAAGAGCTTTGAAGCAAAACACGGCGACACCGACTCCTATGACATCGGTGCGGGCGATCAGGGAATGATGTTCGGATATGCCTGCGATGAAACTCCCGAATGTATGCCGCTGTCCATCAGCCTTGCGCACAAGCTGACCCGCCGCCTGACGGAGGTTCGCAAGAGCCGTCATCTCGGCTATCTCCGTCCGGACGGCAAGAGCCAAGTCACCGTTGAATACGATGAAAACGGCAAGCCTGTCCGCATTGATACAATAGTCATTTCCACACAGCACGATCCGGATATCGACATGGAGCATCTGCGCCGTGACGTTATCGAAAACGTCATTCGTCCCGTTATTCCCGCGGAACTTATTGATGCGGAGACAAGAATTTTTGTAAACCCAACGAAGGTTCGTTATCGGCGGACCGCAGGGCGATTCCGGCCTGACCGGCAGAAAGATAATCGTTGATACCTACGGCGGCGTCGGAAGACACGGCGGCGGCAGCTTCTCCGGAAAGGATCCCACAAAGGTTGACAGGTCCGCTGCATACGCGGCGCGCTATGCGGCAAAGAATATCGTTGCACAGGGCTATGCAAAACGCTGCGAAATTCAGCTTGCCTATGCTATCGGCGTTGCAAAACCCGTCTCCGTCCGTGTTGACACTTTCGGAACGGGAACAATGCCCGATGCAGAGCTTGAAAAGATGCTGCTTGCAAGTTTCGATTTCCGTCCCGCCGCAATCATTGAAAAGCTTGACCTTCGCCGCCCGATTTACAAAAAGACAGCGGCATACGGCCACTTCGGAAGGGATGACGCCGATTTCCCGTGGGAAAAGGTTGATTTGCAGTTTGTGAAATGAGTTTGCACAAAGCAATTGCTGCCGGTTATGCAGCGAGTTTTGCAGAGAAATGAATGCTGAGTATTGCGCCGGTTCAGTGCCGAGATATTCTTTTTAACCGAAATTGAAATGAAAAGGGATTGCCGCAGAGTTTGTGCGGCGATCCCTTTTTGATTCGATATATAAATGTGAAAAAAGATTTATATCAAAAAATTACAGTTCCTGAAAATACGACACGATCCGTCCCAAAGTATCATCGCTGATTTCATCGGGAACCAGAATCCCCTCCTCGATATAACGCTTCGCACCGGAAGAGGCATTGACGATTTCGGCGAATTCCTCGCTTGCCGCATATTGCTGACTGCCGCAAGATACATTGTTGTTGAAACGCTGTAAGGGCTGTTTTCATCGTTTACAATTTTGTTGATTTTTTGCGCACAGGCGGCCGCAAGCTCATTGGCCTGTTTGCGTCAGGTGTTTAGAATCTCCGGCATGCAAAGCATGGCTTCAAGATAGCAGAGCCTGATGCAGCCGACGCTGTCGCGTGCTTTCTGCTCGTCAAGGTCATAAAGTTTATATAGCCTTATAAGGCTTTCGGCAGCGTCCGGCCGGGTCATCAGCTCGCGTATGCCGTTATAGTCGCTGCGTATGTTCTCCATACCGTCCTGCATTGTGTCAAAAAGCATAAAATCAATAAACAGGTTATAGTTCATGCAATAAAGCACAAGCTCGTCGGTTGAAACGGTTTCGAGAATGTCCGCCGGAATCTGGGAAACTTCGCGCATCTGCACGGCGTCCTCAAGTGCGTCCCACTGCTCCGGAGTATCGTCCGGATTTATGCTCGAAACGTATTTTTTTTCATCGGTTTTTTTGTTAAGGTATCCTTCGGGAACGGGAAACCAAAATTCGGAGGAATCGTTGTCCTCATCCTTGGCAGGTTCATCCTGCGGATCGGAATGCCGAGTTTCGTATTCGGCATAATGCTTCCGCGCATTGCGCCCGATTGCCGCATAACTCTTTTTTGGCAGTGCCAAGGCAAGAGTGAATGCTGCTGCTGCCAGTATGCATATGCATACAATGATCGCTCTTCTCTTTTTCATTGAATAAATCCTTTCCGTGCCGACAATATCGCGTCTGACAACTGCTTTTAAATAATAACAGATTATTTTTTGGACGTCAAGTCTGAAACCAAACAATATATATACAATAAACGCAATCAGGTAAATGCATCGGCAGGACTCCGGGAATCGGTTTTAAACGGATCGTGCGAAAAAAAGGCCGCAGGTTTGAGCCTTTTTTCGCACAATCTATCGGGGAAGCTTCGGTTAAAGGTTGTTTATCAGAGTGCTTTATTCACTTGTGATTGAGTTCACAACTTCGGACATCTTTCCGAAATCGAAAGATTGAACGATCTCCACAGCTTCACTGCGTGAATTGTAAACGGTCAAAATTTCAACAAGGAAACCGTCAATATCCGCCCAGAACGTAACGGCATCATCGGAAACATCCGTATCGTTAACAATATAGAGTCTGCGTATTTTGTCCGAACCGGTCGGAATTATTTGCGTAACGTCCTTTGACTTGATTTTGCCGTTGAGCAGTGTTTCCGAATCGGCGGAAAGCCCCTCAAAAATCGTGAAGTAACCGTGCCCTTTATCAAAGAGGTACACAAGGGTAAAACGCCCGAATGTGGGGTAATAATCCATGTAATGCGGTTTATACTTCGGGTGGGTCGGGAAGGGAATCCTGTCAAAGCGTTCCAACAGATCGGACAGCTCCGCCTTGTTGCGGACGCCGCAGCAGCGGCGGATTCCACGCTCTTCAATGTAGCTTGCAACCTTGCTCTCATCCAGCTTCACGGATGCAAAAAATGCCTGCATTTCTTCAACACTGCGGAACTCAATGCTGTCGGGGGGTTCTTGATGACCGGTTTGCCATTCGGTCGGTTGTGCGGTCGGTGTCGTTTCCGTTTTGTGAACGGAAGAACATGCAAGCGCCGAACAGATGCATACAGCAAGTATTGCTGCGATGAAAAGATGATACTTTTTCACAGTTATATTCCTTCCGATTAATGATAGTGTGTGTCGTCGTCGGGGGTGTCATTTCAAACGGTGCGCAACACATTCGCGTTGAGCTGCGCTATGCTATGGCGCTGCGCTATTGCGCTGCGCTCGGAGAAGAAGTTTCACGGGGACAATATGCCGAACATTGTTCCGTGACGTCCGAACCGGTGAAATGATTTCCGCTGTCGTTTGACTGCGGAAGCCTGCTTGGCGGAGAATGCATCGCCTCCTTTAAATGTGATGACTATATTATACCGTATTACCTATCGTTGTCAAGATAAAAAATCATTTATTCTTTACGTCGAAACACAAACAAAAACAGCCTCCGCAAGTGCATAAAATCTACGGAAGCTGTTGATTTTTTGCATTTTAGTTGAAAACGGAAACGCCTGCGGAACGAGTGTTCCGTGAAAACACCGTGGGAATATATTTGCAGAAAACATACGCCTTGTGCGAACATAAACCGTTCGGAGCTTTCGGTTTATTCGCCGAGGGCATCCTCAACGGGGAGTGCTCCAGCCGGTTGTGTCGAAGTATTGGCGAATCTTATCGCTCATGTATCGGAGCTTTGCGTAAAGGTGCGGATATTCCGAAAGCTCACTGCCGAAGAAACCGTCATTGCATATTCCATGATTCGGGCGCGATCCTCGCGTTCATTGGTTTTTGCATAACCGTCGATGAAATAGCAGTCCTTGGGTTTTGTCGAGCCGAAATAAGTGTAATCACCCTCGTTCAGAATGCTTTCGGCAGGATCAAAGATGTATTGGAAGCCGTCGGGGTTCAGCTCGGCCCATTGGACAACATCGAATTCGCCGTAGTTGATGCTTGTGATATGATCCTCCGTTGCGTGCCAGATCTCGTGGCAATAGGTGCCGACAAGCCCTTCGGAGAAAATGTCTACATAAATATTATGCCACAAAGAGTTTTGCACGCTGTAGCCGATCATGTTGAAATTGCTTTCAAACCCGCCGACAAGCATTATGCGTATGCCGCCGTCACCGAATTCCGAACGGAACTGCGGGAAAAAGCCCTCCGGATAGAGCGAAAGAGCTTCTTCGAGAGAATCGAGTGCCGCGTTTATTGATGCGGCTTCGTCTGCAAGATCCATTTGATCGGTTGTGGTCGTCGGGTACTCGGCAAAAGTACATGCGGGCAGACACTGGGAGGAGAGCAGGATGCGCACCCCGTATTTTTCGGAAATTTCATCCGCACGGCTGCGCACTCCCTGAAGATTTTCGGGGAGGCTGCTGCCGTTCACGGCGGACCAATAATCCTCGGCAATGTATTCGTTGACGGTGAGCATGGATTCAGCCGGTTCGGTGCCGTCAATAACGGAATAATCAAGCACGGACGGAGAAATCAGGTTAAATTCAAATTGTGATTCAACGTAACTCACCGCTATGATTCCGCCGATGTTCGGCATGAAGCACTGCGCAAGCAGCTCATGCTCGATGCCGTATTGGGTAAGGTCGCAGCACTCAAGCGCGCTGCCGAGCCTGAACAAAGCGGGGGAATTTCCGGATGTTACGATGCAGTCCGAATACGGAACGGGGTAAAGCTCGGTTTCGCCGCCGGGCAGCAGGGAGGCATCCGCAAAAACAAAACTGCCGTCGGCGGAATATGTAACATCGTATCCGCCGGCATCGGTGTTGTATTTAAAGAAATAAACATCCGAATCCTCGGTGAAATGCGGAATGAACGAGTCGGAGGAAATCATTGAGAATGAATTTGAACCAAGGTCGAGCAGCGCCGTTCCGCAAAGCATTGTGTCCGGGGAGAGAAAAGCATCCAAGAACAGTTTGTCCTCGGTCGGGTGTATATCAACAAGCGAGTTGAACCGCAGGTTGAATGCGGCTTCCACGGGGGAGACTTTGCCCGTTTCAATATTCATGCTGCACAGCACGGAATCCTTAAGAAAATAGTATTCTGTCAAATCATGCGAAAACTGACCGTAAATCGTTTCAACATCGAAGCGTTTCTTTTGATTCAAATCGGAATCGAAAAGGATCCACTCGTTTTCGTCGGCGTTGAATGCGGCAAAGGTGTCGTCCGGAAAGATTTCGTCCGAAACGGACCAGTTTCCGTCAATCGTTACGGACTTTATGACACTGTCCGAAACAATATCGACGGTTGTGAACATTGTTTTTTTGCTTTCGTAATCACTTTGGCAGGCAAGTGCGCCGCTTTGTCCGAACGGATGCAGCACGGGAAGCAGGGATGTATCAAAGCTTGTGAGTTTGCGCACAGGTTCGGGTACGGGTGTTGCCGTCGGGACTCTGTCGGTGCGGGTGCTGCCGATGCGGGTGCGGGTGTTTGCTGCGAGTCACTGCCGGAATTGCAGCCAAGGCAGAAAACACATGCCGCAAACAACAGCGCAAGCAGAACGAACAGCGCGTGATTGCGATAGCTTGATAATGAAGTTTTTTCATGGCGGTAAACGCTCCTTAATTATTAATCTGCCGAAAGAGCGCGTATGCTCAATCGGCATACTGCCGAATTTTGAAAAGTTCCGTTCAATTCGCAGTCAACACCGAACACGGCCTGCGGAAGTATTTGAATTCGCTGCCGCATGTGGAAACAACGACTTTGTTCTGCGTTGCGGAGCAATGCGCAATAAGCGGTTCACCGTTTTTCAGAAAGCCGACACAGATTCCGACATGGTTTCCGTCGCTTCCGGGGTATTTGTTGATGAACGCAAGATCGCCTGTCCGAACATCACTTTTTTTAATTTCAGCGGATTTATCCCACTGATTCCATGTGCCGACGCCGATTTTTTCAATCGTTTCGGTTTTGTCCGCGCCCAATTGAATATAACACCAAAGCACAAATCCGGAGCAGTCCAGTCCGTAAGGATGGTTGTTCCGCTTGTGGAATGGCCGGGGCTTGTGACTTCGGCAGGTTTGCCCCAGCGGTCATCCCAACCGACGGTGTAACTCTTGCCGCCCCAAAAATAGTTGACCTTTCCGACAAGCATAAGCGCGGATTCCGCAAGGGTGCGCTCAGCTTCCGTTGAATACTCGCTGCGTGCCGACATTTGCTGAATCTCCGCATCGTCAAGTATGCGGTATTCTGTTCCGCGGCATGCAAAATAATATGTTGCTGCCGCAATAAGCATAATCAGCAGTGCAAAGCAGACAGCGCAAATGCGAATGCGACGCGAATTGTTTTTTTGCTGCATGGGTGGCCTCCTTAGCTGCGGCCGAAGCTTTCAGCCGGGTTTTACCGCAATAATAACATAATGCGGTGACCGTTGCAAGCACACCGAAAAATAGATAATATACTTACTGAACGGAATTTGTTTTGCGCTTTTCCCGAATTGTGTTCGGGTGATAAAAAACTAAAGCGAATAATTCTTAAAGTGTACAATGGTCAGCTAATTTTTGACAAGATTGCCGGAAACTGAATTAAACAAAATGCGGAGGTTTCGCATTTTAGGAAGAAAAACGCCGATACTTCCGCAATCAGAAGTAATATGCTATAATAGACACAAAGCGATATACACAGGAATGCTCTGAACAGACAGGCTTTGCGGGGAAAGACTTTGGGCAAATGTTTTTTCGTGCAAAAAGCATTGAGCGGAGCTTCCGAAAAGGATTGGGGAAATTCGAAAATGATAAGTATTGCAATTTGCGACGATGAAGCTGTCTTTGCGGAGGCACTTCATGCTCTTGTCGACGCCGGAATGAAGGAAATTCTGTACGGCGAGAATTCGATGGACGAAAGAGAGCTTTCATATGAGATAACGGTATTTACGAACCCGTTGATGATGATTGACGCTTTAAAAACAAAGCGGTTCGATCTTGCTTTTTTGGATCTTCTCATGAATGAGGAAAGCGGGTTCGGCGTTGCGCAAGAGATTCGCAGAATGAGACTGAACACTGAAATTGCAATTGTTACTTCATACGGCGAAGCGAGGAACGATGCATTTCAATACAGGCCGATAGGCTATGTTGACAAACCGGCAACGATTGAAGAGGTAACAAGACTTCTGCGCCTCTATATCGATTTTTATTCCGATTGCAAGCGTTACATTTATGTCGGAAGAGCAAGCGAGGAACGCAGAATTGCGGTCAATGATGTTACTTATATCGAAGTCCGCGGACGCAGCATCAAAATCGAGATGTCAATCGAAGGCGTAAAAGACGAGATTAACACCACGGGCACGATTTCCGAATATGAAGAAAAACTTAAGAGCAGCGGATTTGTGCGCTGCTACAGGAGCATTCTCGTGAATCCGCACCATATAAAGGCATATAACGTAGTCAGCAAGGAGTTCAGTATGAGCACCGGAACGAGGCTGCCCGTATCCCGCAGCTATGCGGTGCAGGCCGTGACTGCATACAACAGGGCAAAGAACGGGGACGGAAGGCTATGAGTCCGACAGCGTTTTTTAAGCTATGCTGCGTTCCGGTGTCGGTGCTGAAGGCTTTCTTTGCGGACTACATGATGGCTCGGTGCTTGAGCGCAGGTTTGTGAATAAAAAAAGGAATTGCTGCTTTACCCCCCAAGTGTTGGGTTATGCTGTCGTTTTATGTGCAAGGCTGCCGTTTGTTACGCATGAAAACACTGTATATGTATCGATTATCAAGCTGGCGGCATATCTTGTGGCAGTCATATTCATGTACAAGGGAAGGGTTACGCTGCGATTGCTGATGTATGCCATCCATATATTCACAATGTTTACCGGAGAGTTTCTGAGCATAAACATTTTGGGCGCGTTCGGATTACTGTATAACGGCTTTTTCGAAAACAACTTTTATCTGGGTATGCTCATGAGCGAATTGCTCTCTTCGTTCTGCGTTTTTGCTGTCGGCTTTGCTGTACGCAGGATCGGCAAGTTCCCGACCGAGGCTTCCTGCGAGACACAGTTCAGAGAAGTATCCGCGCTGCCGATTACCGTCTGCTTTGCGGTGGTTTTTTTCTGTCTGCTTCAGTACGGATTCATTTCGCCCGGTCCGGAAGTCGGCTGCATTTCGCTTACACTGATTTCTGCGCTGGCAGCAGGAATAATGCTGCAGTTGGATGTTTTTTCGAAATGCTGAAAACGCAGCAGTATGCGGCTGATGCTGTGGCGGATGCGCAGCGAGCGCAGCTTGAACTTAAGAAGGTGAGGGCAGCGGTAAGCCACGGTGAAGCCGTACAACGACTTGAGCACGATATGAAGAATCTGCTGCTGCTTGTCCATATGCTTAACGAGCGGGGCGACAATGGACGTATAGATGCAGTGATCGACAGAATTGAAACAGAAATAAAGGCCGAAGCGGACGGCGGCATTCAAGAAAAGGAACATGGCGCATGCATTCCGATTGAAAAATTTCGGACTTGCATCGGTTCTGCGGATTCGTGTGCGGAGGATGTTCACAGCGGGAACGGAGAATTTGCTGCAAACAACGAAATGGAACTGCCCGTATCCCGCAAATATGCGGAGCAGGCCGTGACAGCAGACAACAGGGCGAAGAACGGGGGCGGAAATCTATGAGTTCGGTAACGTTTTATAAAATCTGCGAGCTTCTGCTGGTGGTCATATATGCATTCGGTGCGGATTATATGATGACATCCGTGCTTGGACGACGATTTGTCCCGAAAAGAAAGATTCCGTTCTTTAATTTTCAACGGCTGGCATACATACTGACTCTTGCGACAACATTCTTGTTTTTGTCGCACGAGAACACGGCATACACAACCGTGTATAAGCTTGTTATGCAGTTTGCGATTGTCATATTCATGTATAAAGGAAAGTTCGCTCTGCGCGTTCTGATGGGTGCTGCTCATTTTTTCACGCTGTTCATAGGCGAGTTCCTGAGTCTGAATGCAATTTACGCACTCGGAATTCCGATTGAACGCTTATATGTCAAGTTCAGCTTTTGGGTTCTGATGTGTGATCTGCTTTCGTCGCTGCTTGTGTTTATCGTGGGCTTTGTTGCGCACAGAATAAGAGAATTCCCGACGAAAAGCCTTTCATCAAAACAGCTGCAAAAGCTTTCTGCGCTGCCGATAGCTGCCGGCGCGGCAGTGATCGTTTTCTGCATGCTTGAATACAGTTTCATTTCGCCGGGATTGCCGGTCGGCTGTGCTTCGCTTGTGCTCATTGCATCGCTTGCGGTCGGAATCACGTTCCAATTGGATATTTTTTCGGAGATGCTGAAACGCAGCAGCATGCAAGAGCAGCAGCGGCATCCGCGCAGGAAGCGCAGTTCGAACTTGAAAAAGTGCAGGAAACGGTACGTCACGGCGAAGACGTGCGTCGACTTGAACACGACATGAAAAACCTGCTGCTGATGATACATATACTGAACGAACAGGGCGACGGCGAGCGAATCGATGCGATGCTCAACGACATTGAGTCGAAGATTAAGGTCGAAACGGACAGCAGCATTGCGGAATACGGACGAACAGTATGCATTCCGATTGAAAGATTTTCGTCATATATCGGTTCCGACACCGGCAAAAAGTCCGAGAATGCCGGCAATAACACCGACAGCACCAAAACGGAGGAAAATGTATGAACCTTTCAACAGTGCTCAGGATTATCGTTTCCTGTCTTTTAAACGCGGTTGTTGCATGGACGGTTGACTATTACGCAACCTCTTTGCTGAGCCGCAGAGATGTTTTCAAAACGGGACGCAAGCCGAAAATCTTTACGGTTCAATGGCTTGCATTCACGCTGATGCTGTGCGGGTTTGCGCTGCTTCCGTCGGGTCTGAACGAAGTCGGGAAGTTTTCCGTAATATGCGGTAAAGTTGTCTGCTGCATTGTTCTGTTTGAACTGCTGTATGAAGGCAGCTTCCTTAAAAAGCTGCTCATGGCGGTCAGTTACCTTGTTATCATGCTGGGCGGAGCGTTTATCATGTCCCGTGCATTTATTGCAGCGGGCTTGAATCCGTCGGAGTATCTCCATGCTCACGGTTTGGTTCAGCATGTTGTTTCCGTGTTCATTTCCATGCCGGTTGTTGCAGCGGGGCTTGCAATGCGCCGCGTTCCGAACATGTGGTTCGGAAGCATCACGGGTGTTCAGAAACTGAAGCTTTCTCTTCTGCCGATTTTGTCTGCGGTGCTGATGATACTGTTCCTGTTGATCGCATTCAAAATCGTTCCTCTCGTGAGCACGGTTTCGGCATTGCTGATACCGTTCGCGCTGCTTACGATACTGAGCATCGGTTTTCAGTTCCGCCTCCTTTCGAATATTTCCGTTGCACAAAAACAAATGGCGGACAATGAAGAAGAGGCAAGGAAGGCACAGTTTGAATTGCAGCTGGGTGTTCAGCAGGCCGGCCATGCGGAGGATGTTCACCGCATTGAGCAGAATATGCGTGCAAACATCCGCAGACTGCGGAAGCTGAATGCCGAAGGAAAACGGGAGGAAATTAAAGAATTTATAGAAAAAATCACACATATAATGAAACAGAATCGTGTTGAAATCCCGCTTTCCGGCGTTAGTGTTATTGACGAAATCATGTGGGCGAAAATCGATGCCATGAAGAAAGCGGGCATTGAGTCGGACTATGAAACCGAAAAGCTCAACGCGGATTCGATTGCAATATCCGATGCGGAGCTTTGCGCACTGCTTGCAAACGCACTCGATAATGCGATTGAGGGTACGCAAAGGCTTTTGGACGGGGAACCAAAAAAGATCTTCGTTCGGATTCGACAGACGGAGTGTGCGCTTGAAATTACCGTGCGCAACCGCTGCGAGGCGAAGCAGACTGTTGAAATGGCATTTATACAGAGTGCGAGGCGCGCTGCCGGAAGCCATGGCTACGGAATGGGCAACATGAAGCGAATCTGCCGAGAAAACGGCGGAGAGTTCCTCCGAATGTTCAGAACGGGGAGTTTGAGGTTTTCATTTCGCTGCCGTTCGGGAAATAATCCGCAGGGGAGCATATACAGAATGAGAACGTGGGAAAATGACAGTTTTGCCGCTGCTGCGGGAAGGAAAATATAAAAATCCGCTGTTTGGTTCCGAAAGAAACCCCGGCATAAAACCCATAACGAACCGCATGGGCGGCGCAAGTTCGGATATATCCGCAAAATGCGCCGCCTGTATGTTGCGCTTTTATCAAAAAGATAGTAAAATAAACCTGAAAAGCATTGCCGATGCAATTCGGCATGAACCAAACAAAAAAACGGAGGCATAATATGACCGTTAAAACTTTTGATGAACTCGTTGCCAAGGTTAAATCCGGCAAAAATCAACAGTTGCACTCGTTTGCGCAAGATGCACACGCACTTGAAGCCGTTATTCACGCAAGCGATCTTGTGGACGCCGTACTCGTTGTTGAAGCGGACAAGCTTGACGAGCTGAAGGCTCTGCTCGTTTCTCTCGGAAAGAATCCCGATGATTTCGCAATCGAAGTTGTTCCCGAGGGTATGCACCCCAGCGTATGCGCCGCAAAGCTCATTCATGCGGGCAAGGCTGATTTCCTCATGAAGGGCAAAATAATGACAGGCAATCTGCTCAAGGGCGTCCTTTCGCCCGATGCGGATCTGCGCACCGGTTCACTCATGAGCCACGTCATGCTGTTTGAAGTTCCCGGTTACCACAAACTCCTAGGCGTTACCGACGGAGGCATGTGCACCTATCCCGACCTTGAAAAGAAAGTCGGCATCGTTAAGAACGCCGTTCGGTTCTTCCACAAAATCGGCGTTGAGAAGCCCAATGTTGCTGCGCTTTGCGCAATCGAAACCATCAACCCAAAATGCAGGAAACCGTTGACGGTGCAGAGCTTAAGCGCATGAGCCTTGCGGGCGAACTCGGCGAATGCTATGTTGAAGGTCCCATCAGCTACGACCTTGCAATGGTTCCCGAGCTTTCCGCCGTAAAGGGCTACACCGCCTGCCCCTGCTGCGGCGATTTTGACATTCTTCTCGTTCCCGAAATTGTTGTCGGCAACGTTCTCGGCAAGTGCCTGACCTATACCTGCGGCGGCAGAATGGCCGGCATCGTTATGGGCTGCAAGGTTCCCATCGTGCTCACCAGCCGCGGTTCCAGTGCGGAAGAGAAGTATTACTCCCTCGCAATGGGCGCGGGGTTTGTCGGATGAGTCTCGGTATCACTTAAATTACGGAAACATCTATGGAGAACAAAAAAGCTGAAAGAATCCTCGTTATCAACCCCGGTTCAACTTCAACGAAAATCGCGGTTTTTGACGACGACAAACAGATCATGGCTCAAACGATACGCCACCCGCTGGATGAAGTCAAGGCGTTTTCGTGGGTCATGGATCAGTTTGATTACCGCATGGAGCACATCAATGCCGCTCTTGAGACTGCGGGAATCGACAAGTCCACCCTCACCTGCGTTATGGCGCGCGGCGGTCTGCTGCCTCCCGTACCTTCCGGTGCATTCAATGTCAACAAGGATATGATCGACTATTTCTATGCAGCGAAGGTAAACGTTCATATTTCAAACCTTGCCTGTGTGCTTGCGGATGCGATTGCGCGCCGCTGGGAATTCCCGCAATGGTCTATGACCCCGTTGCGGTCGATGAGCTTGAGGACGTTGCGCGAATCACCGGTATGCCCGAGATTTCAAAAGCAAGCCGCGGGCATGTGCTCAACAGCCGCGCAATGGCGAGAAAATGCGCCGAAGAGATTCTCGGCAAAAAACTCGAAGACTGCACGATAATTGTTGACCATATCGGCGGCGGCTGCTCCACATGGCTCGTTCATAACGGACGCTGCATCGATTGCTACAGCGATGACGATGCCGGGTTTGCGCCCGAACGCTGCGGCAAAATTCAGGCGATGGAGCTTGCAATGCTTTGCTACAGCGGTAAATATACAAAGACTGAGATGAGCCGCTATATACGCGGAAAGTCCGGCCTGTCGGCTCTTCTCGGAACAAGCGATGCAATCGAGGTTGAGCGCATGATCGAATCGGGCGACGAACATGCACGCCTTGTTTACGATGCAATGGCACGCAGCCACGCGAAGGGCATTGCGGACCTTGCAAGCGTTGTTTGCGGCAAGGTTGACAGGATCGTTATCACCGGCGGGCTTGCAAACAGCAGGATGCTGATGGATATGATTCGCCCCCACGTTGAGTGGATCGCTCCGATGGAAGTCATGGCGGGCGAATTCGAAATGGAAGCGCTTGCGGCGGGCGGTCTGCGCGTGCTGCGCGGCGAAGAAAAAGCGCACGATTTCGTTTGGAATCGATAAATGCGCTGTCAATTGCTGCCGAAGTCCGCTGCCCATGACGTTGAATGCGGATGCCGTTTCTGTGCAGCGCACGGACGGCTGAAGTGAAAACAGCAGGTATTGATTTGTGTTGCCTGTTAAATTTGTTTGCCGAATTGCAGCCAACCATGAATCAAGAGCCTGCAAACAGAGAACTTTATAAATCGAAAGGAGCTTTTTGCAATGGAACTTGAACTCACTCTTGATAACTTTGATGCCGAGATCGGCAAATCGACTCCGATACTCGTTGACTTTTGGGCTGCATGGTGCGGCCCGTGCAGGATGCTTTCGGGCGTTATTCAGCAGCTTGCGAATGACAGCGACGGAAGCTATCGCGTCGGCAAGGTTAATGTTGATGAACAGCCGGAACTTGCAAAGCGTTTCGGTATTGCAAGCATTCCGACGGTAATCCTGTTCAGGAACGGCGAGGCGGTTCAGAGACAGATGGGAGTTGCACCCAAAGCAGCATTTCTGAACATGCTTCAGGAATCAAAGTAAATTCCGACCTTTATCGGAAAAGCAGGTTATTCGGAACGCTCCGGATGATCCGAAACGAATACATTCTGCCGGGTTGGTTTTTCGACTCGGCAGAATGGGCAGAGCGGAGGCGCGGCGGAAACCGTGCCTCCGCTCATTTTGTTTTTTGACTTTGAAACGGGGGAACAGCTGCGAGCCGCTTATTGATTGTTCGGTATCAACGGTTAGGTTTTCGTGTTCCGCCGACTGCCGAATATTCGGTACAGGGCTTTAAAAATGCAGCCGAAGTTCAGCGTGAGATAAAACAGATGCAGAACATCAGCACGGCAATTATCAGTATCAACACCCATTGCGGGGCAAGCAGCAGCAGCACCACAACGGCGGTTATGCAGAGCAGTGAGAGCAGCAGCGACACGATAAAGCGCGGAACTCTGCGCTTTCTGTAATGTGCACGCCTGTTGCAGGGTCTGAAGGTGAAAATCATTATGAGCCTCCTTTCCAAGCTGTTTAGAACAGGGGGAAGACGAAATCGAAAGCAGGATTTGCACCCCTTGCAAAAGCATATTCGCCGAATTTGCAATACTTACCGATTATATCGAAAAATGTTTAAATTTTTTAAAAAAAGACCGCATTCACTATTGTATTGGAACGTTGATTAATGTTAAAATAATAGCATATGGGTATTTTTGCGCTCAAACTTCATTCGCTGTTTTGAAATGATGTATGAGCGTGGGAACTCCCTGAAGAGCTGTAACTACAATGACTTCCCCCGACTTCGGGTTTTGTTAGGAGTTAAAAATAATGGGTATGTTTGAATTCAACGATGTCGGTATCGATCTCGGTACCTCCAGCGTATTGGTATATGTAAAAAACAAGGGTATCGTGCTGCGTGAACCCTCCGTTGTTGCGGTTGAAAAAATAACGGGCAAGATTTATGCTGTCGGCGAGGAAGCGCGCCGTATGCTCGGAAGGACTCCGGGCAATATCGTTGCGATACGTCGCTTCGCGACGGCGTTATTTCCAATTTCGACATTACGGAAAGACTGCTGCGCCACTTCCTCAAAAAGGTTGTCGGCACACGCATTTTCTTTAAGCCCCGCGTGGTTGTGTGCGTTCCGTCCGGCGTTACGGAAGTCGAAAAGCGTTCTGTAATCGAAGCAACCGAGGAGGCGGGTGCGCGCCACACCTACCTTATTGAAGAACCCATCGCCGCCGCAATCGGTGCAGGGATAGACATTTCCCAGCCGCGCGGCAACATGGTCGTTGATATCGGCGGCGGAACAACCGACGTTGCGATAATCTCTCTCGCGGTTCGGTTCTCAGCGAATCAATAAAAGTTGCGGGCGACAGGTTTGATGAATCCATCGTTCGTTATATGCGCAAAAAGCACAACCTTCTTATCGGTGAGCGCACCGCAGAGGAGATGAAAATTCGCATCGGCTCGGCTTATCCGCGCAAGGAACAGGTATTTATCGACGTTAAAGGCCGCAACCTGATTTCCGGTCTGCCGCAGGCGATAACAATCGGCTCAAACGAAATGATCGATGCGCTTGAAGAACCTCTTCAGAATATCCTTGAAACGGTTCGAAACCTTTTTGAAAAAACTCCGCCGGAGCTTGCAAGCGACATTGCGGAAAACGGCATTTGCCTCACCGGCGGCGGCGCGCTGCTTTACGGCATGGATAAATTCGTTGCCGAACACACAAAGGTTCCCTGCTATGTTGCGGAGGATCCCATTTCCTGCGTTGCAATCGGCACGGGCAAGGTGCTTGACAATATCGACAAGGGCTTTGTGAATGCGCTGTACGATTACCGCAGGGGCGACTATTTCGAAGCCTGATAAGATTGATTTGATTTTTGTAATTTGCAAACGGGCGGTTTTGCGGCTGCCCTGTTTGTTGTACCGCAAGAAAACAGCCCGAATGAAATGTGAGGAATGGCATGACTGACTTTAAAAAACTTCAGAATGGAAGCGATATTCGCGGAGTTGCGATTGAAACCGAGGGCGGAAAGCCCGTGAATTTAACACAGAACAGCGTTGTGCGCATCGGCGCGGCATTTGCGCTTTTTGCTGCGGACAGGGCAAATAAGCCCGCTTCCGAACTGCGTATTGCAATAGGCAGGGATTCAAGACTGAGCGGTGAACAGCTACTGTCTGGCTTGCGGACGGCATTGCTTCCGTCGGGGCAAATGCTTATGACGGCGGCCTTGCAAGCACTCCGGCAATGTTTATGTGCTGCGTGAACGAACTGCATTTTGATGCCGGAATAATGGTCACGGCAAGCCATTTGCCGATGGAACGCAACGGCATGAAATTTTTCACCGCAATTGCGGGCGGGCTTGAAAAGGCCGATATTACGGCAATTCTTGCGTCCGCCGAAGAAGCCGCATTTCCGATTGCCGCGCAGCGCGGCCAATGCGGAACGGTTGACGTTATGACGCCCTATGTAAACGGACTTAAAGAAAAAATCCTTTCCGCCCTCGGCTGTGCAAAAGATGAAAAACCTTTCAGCGGCCTTAAAATCGTTGTTGATGCCGGCAACGGTGCGGGGGGTTCTTTGCCGAACGGCTGCTTGAACCGTTGGGTGCGGATATCACGGGCAGCAGATTCCTTGAACCTGACGGAAGTTCCCGAATCATCAGCCCAATCCCGAAAATGCCGAAGCAATGCGCAGCATATGCGATGCCGTTACGGAAACGGGTGCGGATTTCGGCATTATTTTCGACACCGATGTTGACAGAGCGGGCGCGGTCCTCCCTTCCGACGGCGGCGTTATTGCGCTTGACAGGAACAGGCTGATTGCGCTTATGACGGCGATTCTCGTTCGTCAGTACGGACCGATAACAGTTGTTACGGATTCGATTACATCAACCGGACTCACGGATTTCATCAACTCCCTCGGCTGCCGTCACCACAGGTTCAAGCGCGGCTATCGCAACGTTATAAACGAAGCGAAACGCCTGCTTGCCTTGGAAGAAGCGGCAAAAAAAGCGAAGGAAGAAACTGATGCCGAATTTGCGAATGCGATACTCGCTAATGCGATACTCGCGAATGCGATATTCGCTAATGCGATACTCGCTATGGAGACCAGCGGCCACGGTGCATTGCGCGAAAACTATTTTCTTGATGACGGTGCATACATAATTGTAAAGCTGCTTGTCGCGCTTGTTGAAGCGCGGCGCGAAGGCAAGACTTTGAACGAACTTATTGCAAACCTTAAAGAACCCTGCGAAAGCGCGGAAGCGCGGCTCAATGTGCTGCTTGACGACACGGCGGATTACACCGCCGCCGTATTGGAAACTGTAGAAAAGCATTTTTCAAACCTTCCCGGATTTGAAATTGTTCAGCCGAATTACGAGGGAGTCCGCGTGAATGCGGACGAAACGCACGGAAACGGCTGGTTCCTTGTTCGCCGCAGCCTGCACGATCCGCTCATGCCCTGCAATATCGAAAGCAATTCCGTGGGAGGAATGCGTCTTATTGCGGCGGAGCTTTACAATGCGCTCAGAGCTTTCGACAAACTGGAACTTGAACCGCTGAAGAAACTGATGTAACGGAGGGATTTCCAATGCAGCAAAAAATTTATGACATTATAATTGCAGGCGCGGGACCTGCGGGTTGACAGCCGCAGTTTATGCGCGTCGCGCAGGAAAATCCGTGCTTCTTATTGAAAAAGAAGCATTCGGCGGACAGATAACGCTCTCCCCGCATGTTGAAAACTACCCGTTCACACGCCCGATGAGCGGCAATGAGCTTGTTGAAGTGCTTGTTGAACAGGTCATGAATCTCGGTGCGGATGTTGAAGTCGGTGCCGTCGTTGATGTCAGCGAAAATGCGGACAAAACAGTGACGGTTCGAACCGATTATCAGGAATTTACGGGACGAACGCTTATAATTGCCACCGGACTTAAACACAGATTGCCCGGCGCGGAGGGCGAACAGAAATTTATCGGCAGCGGAATATCATTTTGCGCAGTTTGCGACGGTGCGTTTTTTAAGGATAAAGCCGTTGCGGTCATCGGCGGAGGAAACACAGCCGTTCAGGATGCGATATATCTTTCAAAGATTTGCAGCAAGGTTTATCTGATTCACCGCCGCAGCGAATTTCGTGCCGAAAAACATGTTGCGGACGGACTTGCTGCCTGCGCAAACATTGAGCCGGTTCTGAACAGCACCGTTGCGCGCTTCATCGGGGAAGGCAAGCTTTCCGGAATCGTTGTTAAAAATCGCGAAACGGGCGAGGAAAGGGAGCTTTCGGTCAGCGGCGCATTCATCGCCGTTGGGTTTGCGCCGAACAACGGTGTGTTTGCGGAGCTTGTGAAGCTTGATGAGAGCGGTTTTATCCGTTCGGGCGAGGACTGCAAGACTTCCAGACCGGAGATTTTTGCAGCGGGGGATTGCAGAACAAAATCCGTAAGACAGCTTGTGACAGCGGGTGCGGACGGCGGTGTTGCGGCGATTGCGGCCTGCGAATACATTGACAGTATGCGGAATACGGAAAAAGTCGCCGAAAGCTGAAACGGAACGCATTGCAGAATATCGGATTCTATCAATAAGGAGCTATTTTGAACATGGATGAAACAAAAAATGTGAATGATATGAGCACGAGCGGTTCGGAAACGGAGCAGCGAGAAAATTACGGTCAGCCGTATTTTGCATATTTTCAAAACAGCAGGTGCGAGTATTTCCCCTGCCACAAACTGCCTGAAAACGGTTTTTTCAACTGCCTTTTCTGCTATTGTCCGCTGTATGCATTGGGCGATAAATGCGGCGGGAATTTCAAATTCATTGCGGGCGGCGTGAAGGACTGCTCTGCATGCGGCCTTCCGCACAGCGAAGCGGGCTATGCTATATAACCCGAAAATATCCCGAAATCATGGAAATAGCAAAACAAAACTCGAACGCGAATGGGGAATGACCGCCGAGCTTAAGCGGTTTGAAAACCGAAAAGTGTGAATTAATTGTAAAATAAAGCATTGACAAGCCCGCAGCATTTGCCGTGAATACGGAAGTGCTGCGGGCATTTTTGTATTCATTATCCGATTCCGAAAAAGCTATTGGCAGTTTTATAAGTTGCGGAGCAGACTTCCTCTGCTGAAATGCCGCGAACTTCCGCAATTTTTTCTGCCGTAAGGTGCATAAACCGGGGTGGTTGCGTTCACCGCGATGCGGCACGGGGGTCATGTAGGGGCAGTCCGTTTCCAGCATGATGCTGTCGAGCGGCAGCTTTTGAACAACTTCAACGGGTTTTTTGCGTTTTTAAAAGTTACGGCTCCGCCGAAACTGAATTTCAGTCCTAAGTCAAGGCATTCATATGCCGTTTCAACGCTTCCGGAATAGCAATGCATAACTCCGCGCAGTCCATCACGGTGTGCGTGAAGAATGTCCATGCAGTCCCCGAATGCTTCGCGAATATGGAGCACAACGGGATAACCGAGCTGCTTTGCAAGCTCAAGCTGTTCCGCAAACCATTTTCTCTGGCAATCGCGCGGGGAAAGGTCATAGTGATAATCCAACCCGATTTCACCGAGAGCAAGCATTTTTTTGTGCTGCAAAATATCTGAAATTCTGTCCATCATCGCATTATCCATTGCGGAAACATCGTGCGGATGCATTCCGACGGTTCCGTAAATGAAGGGATAGCGATTGATGAGTTCAATCGTTCGGTCAGCGGTGCGAACATCGCAGGCAACATCGATAATGCGTGTGACGCCGCTTTCGAATAGTTTCGGAATCAGCGAATGCCTGTCCTCGTCAAAGGCTTCATCCGAAAGGTGGGCATGTGTGTCGAAAAGTTCCATAAAATAAACACTCCGTTGGACAATAACGTAAAAACAGGCAGCAATATAATAATACAATGCCGCACGGACCGAGTGACAAACACGGGCTGCATTTTAATGCGGCGGGTGAAGGCAATCACTTTGCCCGGCGGCAGATCGTACTTGTTATTTCATTACCGAAATTTGTGAGCAGGACACTCAGTTCGCCGTCTGTTCACAGCCCATGCTGCGCACAAAGCCGTTGATAGGGCCGACACCGGACAGCTTTTCGGCGTTGCCGGAGCCGTTTTCGCCGAAACTGACAACAACCAATGCGGGAACCTGCATCACGCCGTAGCGCAGAGCAAGCTCGGGCTCGTCTTCCGCATCAACAACATCATATTTGATTCCGGCTCGGTCAAGAATCGCCTTTGCCGCTTTGCAGTTCGGGCAGGTTTTTGTTGTGAAAAGCGTGTATGCAGCCGCGACATCGGGGGATGCGCTTTTTTCAGCGGCGGCTTCGGCTTCGGCTTTGCGCTGCTTATGCTCGCGGTAGTCCAGCATGCTGTACACCTTCCTGTCCTTAAACTCCTGAACTTTGCCATCGTTCCAATTCTGCACCGGGCGGTAGTAACCGGTGATTCGGCTGTAAACCTCGGTTTTGCTTCCGCAATGCGGGCATGTGTGCTGCTCGCCTGCAAGATAACCGTGCGTGCGGCAAACCGAGTAGGTGGGGGAGATGGTATAGTAGGGCAGCTTATAATTCTCCGCAATTTTGCGAACAAGGGTCGCCGCACTCTGCCAATCGGGCAGTTTTTCACCGAGGAAGGTGTGGAACACCGTGCCGGAGGTATAGAGCGTTTGCAGCTCGTCCTGAATATCCAGTGCAGAGAAAATATCTTCCGTATAGCTGACGGGAAGATGTGAGCTGTTGGTGTAATAAGGCGTTTCGCCCTCTTTTCCGGCGGTGATTATGCCGGGGAAGTTCTTTGCATCGTATTTTGCAAAGCGATACACGGTGGACTCCGCCGGAGTTGCCTCAAGGTTGAACAATTCCCCGTCGTACTGTTCCTGATAGTCGGAAAGCCTGCCGCGCATATGGTTCAAAACCGCCTTTGTGAATTCCTGCGCCTCTCTGTGCGACAGGTCCTCGCGCAGCCAGCTTGCATTAAGGCAAGCCTCGTTCATGCCGACAAGTCCGATGGTGGAAAAATGGTTGTTGAACGAACCGAGATAGCGTTTTGTATAGGGATAGAGCCTTCGTCAAGCAGTCTGCCGATAACGGTACGCTTTACATGCAGCGAACGTGCGGCAATGTCCATAAGCTTGTCAAGCCTCTGATAGAACTCCTGCTCGTTTGCGGAAAGGTAAGCGAGGCGCGGCATGTTCAGCGTAACAACGCCGACGCTGCCGGTGCTTTCACCGCTTCCGAAAAATCCGCCGCTCTTTTTGCGCAGCTCGCGCAGATCAAGGCGCAGACGGCAGCACATGGAGCGGATATCGCTGGGCTTCATGTCGCTGTTGACATAGTTGGAGAAATACGGTGTGCCGTATTTTGCCGTCATTTCGAACAAAAGCCGGTTGTTTTCGGTGGGGGACCAATCGAAATCCTTAGTGATGGAATAAGTCGGAATCGGGTATTGGAAGCCCCTGCCGTGCGCATCGCCGTCTATCATGATTTCGATGAAGGCCTTGTTGACCATGTCCATTTCTTTTTTGCAGTCACCGTAGGTAAAATCCATGGGTTTGCCGCCGACGATTGCAGGACGGTCGCGCAGATCCTCCGGAACGGTCCAATCAAGGGTGATATTGGAGAACGGTGCCTGAGTGCCCCAGCGGGAAGGGGTGTTCACACCGTAAATAAAGCTTTCGATGCACTTTTTGACCTGTTCATAGGTCAGATTATCCGTGCGGACAAACGGTGCAAGGTATGTGTCGAATGAACTGAACGCCTGTGCGCCCGCCCATTCGTTCTGCATGATGCCGAGAAAATTGACCATTTGGTTGCAGAGCGTTGAAAGATGCTTTGCAGGGGAGGACGTTATTTTGCCCGCGACACCGGAAAGACCCTCTTCGATAAGCTGGCGCAGCGACCAACCCGCGCAATAACCCGTCAGCATTGAAAGATCATGCAGATGGAATTCGCAGGTGCGGTGAGCGTTCGCAATTTCGTCGTCGTAAACTTCACTGAGCCAATAGTTGGCAGTTATTGCGCCGCTGTTGGAAAGAATAAGTCCGCCCACGGAATAGGTGACGGTTGAATTCTCCTTAACGCGCCAATCGGTGACGTTCAGGTATTTGTTAACCGTGTCACGATAGTCGAGGAAAGTGTTTTTCATGTTGCGCAGCTTTTCGCGTTGGCGTCGATAGAGAATATATGCCTTTGCGACATCTGCATAGCCGGCTTGAATGAGAACGGACTCAACACTGTCCTGAATGTCTTCGACATTCACAAGTTCATCCTTAACCTTGGATGAAAAATCGGCTGTAACCTTCAGCGCGAGCAGATCCAAAACATCGGGATGACAAGGTTTTTGCGGGATTGGAATGCGAGGCTCATTGCGTCCTTGATTTTTGAAAGGTTGAAATCAACGATGCTGTTGTCCCTCTTGATGACTCTATACATAGTGTTTTACCTCCGAAAACAGAATAAATTCGAGAATGATTCTATCGTCTGTTTTTATTATAGCATAGCGCAGCGGAAGCTGCAAGGGTTTTTGGCGACATTTGAACACTATATTTTGGCACTCGGCATCGAGTCAAGCCCAAGATGTTGTGTTGCGCTTTGGACAATACATATTTTCGTACCGAAAGAGTAGGATATAATCAAATAACAAAAATCGTTTGCAATTATCAAAAACAGAAACGGTGCGGGAACGAAGCCATTCCCATATAAATATATTGAGCACATTTTATGCACGGAAACAACGTTGATGGTATATGATAAAAGACGTAGAGGTATAAAAACAAAGGTTGTACAATGAATCGGTTTTATACTGAATGCCGAGAAAAAGTCGAAAACAGCGGACGGCCCGATATTTGAGAGCAAACCCTCGGACTGTCCGCTTTTATCTTTTGTGTTGTAAAAAATACTGTGTTCAGCTTTCGAAGCTTATCCTGCTTGAGAGCAGGGAAACTTCGGGCGAATTGCCGCCCGGTGCAACGCAGAGCAGGCCGCCGCCGCAGCTGAAGCTGCGTTCCGTTCCGTCCGCTTCAATGAGCCGGCAGCGGCAGGGGACAACGGCCGTCACGAACGGGGCGTGGCCTGCAAGAATGCCAAGCTCGCCTTCGGTGCCGCGCACGGAAAGGCTCAGGGCGGAACCCGAGAAAGCATCACCGTCGGGGGTTGAAATTTTAAGAGTATAATCTTTCATACTGCACCTGCTGCAATAAACGCTGTGTGCGGGAGACATTAATTATGTTCCCGAAACATTATAAGTTCTGATTTTTTGCTTTTTCAACCACTTCATCAATCGAGCCGACAAAGAGGAAGGCGGATTCGGGCAGATCATCATGCTTGCCTTCGATAATTTCGCGGAAACCGCGAATCGTTTCGCTGAGCGGAACATATTTGCCCTTAAAACCGGTGAACTGCTCCGCAACCGTAAGCGGCTGAGAGAAGAAACGCTGAACCTTGCGTGCGCGCGAAACGGTCAGTTTGTCTTCATCGGAAAGCTCGTCCATGCCCATTATAGCAATGATGTCCATAAGTTCGTTGTAACGCTGCAATATGCGCTGAACTTCGCGGGCAATTGCATAGTGTTCATTGCCGACAACTTCGCGGGAGAGGATTCGGCTCGTTGACTCAAGCGGGTCAACTGCGGGATAGATGCCTTGGGAAGCAATGCTTCTGCTCAAAACCGTTGTTGCATCAAGATGCGCAAAAGTGGTTGCGGGTGCGGGATCGGTCAAGTCATCCGCGGGCACGTAAACCGCCTGAACGGAGGTTATCGAACCCTTTTTTGTTGACGTTATACGTTCCTGCAATGCGCCCATTTCATTTGCAAGCGTGGGCTGATAGCCGACAGCGGAGGCATTCGCCCCAAGAGTGCGGATACTTCGCTGCCCGCCTGCGTAAAACGGAAGATATTGTCGATGAAAAGCAGAACATCCTGATGCTCCTCGTCGCGGAAGTATTCCGCCATTGTCAAGCCGGAAAGGCCGACGCGCATTCTCGCTCCCGGCGGTTCGTTCATCTGTCCGTAAACAAGCGCGGTTTTTTCAAGAACACCCGATTGCTTCATTTCGTTATAAAGATCGTTGCCCTCGCGCGTACGTTCGCCGACGCCGGTAAATACGGAGATGCCGCCGTGTTGGGTGGCAATGTTGTTGATAAGCTCCATGATGATAACCGTTTTGCCGACGCCCGCGCCGCCGAACAAACCGATTTTTCCGCCTTTGGCATACGGCAGATCAGGTCAATGACTTTGATGCCCGTTTCAAGAATTTCGGTGGAAGAGGAAAGCTCCGCATATGCGGGAGGCGTGCGGTGAATAGCCCAATGTGCACAGTCCTTCGGGGCTGGTTTTCGTCCACGGGGTCGCCGAGAACATTAAAAATCCTTCCGAGTGTTTTCCTGCCGACGGGAACGCTGATTGCAGCTCCGGTGTCGGTAACGGTTTCGCCGCGCTTGAGGCCGTCGGTGGATTCCATCGCAATGCAGCGAACGGTGTTGCCGCCGATATGCTGAGCAACTTCAACCGTCAGCGTTTTATTGCCGATCGGAACAGTGAGTGCATTGTTTATTGCGGGCAGCCGCCCATCGGGAAAGTGAACGTCAATAACCGGGCCGATAACCTGGGAGACAGTTCCTGTAAGTTTTTTTGTCATTTTATAAACTCCTTTCGGAAACGGAGTGGTAGAGTGTTGTGAAGCGTTTACGCATCGGCACCGGCGATAATCTCCGTCAGCTCCTGCGTGATCGCGCTTTGCCGCGCACGGTTGTATTCAAGCTGCAAATCGTCCATCATGATGCCTGCATTTTTTGTTGCGCTGTCCATTGCAACACGCCGTGCCGCAACTTCGCACGCAAAGCTTTCTCGAACGGCACCGAACAGCATTGAACATATATATTCCGGAACAACGGCGTTCAGGACGGTTTCACTGTCCGGCTCGAATTCGGCGGGGCGTGCGGAGCCGCCGGACGGCCTTTCAAAAGGAAGCAGACAGGAAAGGTGTGCCTCGCATTGCATAACCGAAATGTATTCGGTTGACACGAGAAGCAGCCTGTCAAATTCATCATTAAGGTAGCGTTTGCAAAGGTCGTCGCAAAGCTCAGCGCATTCCTGCACGGTGAAAGCTTCCGCACCGTAACTGCGTTTCGTCAGAGTGTTCCAACGTTCAAAGCCGCGTCTGCCGATGGGAATAACCTCGATTATGTCGTAACCACCGGCGTTTTCATCGTCGGCAGCCGGAGAAAACGCTTCCGCCGCCTTGCGAAATGCGCCTGCGTTATAGCCGCCGGCGAGTCCTCTGTCGCCCGCAATAACGATGAGGATTGCTCTTTTGCCGCTTCGCGGTTTGAGAAAGGGCGAGGAAGCGCATTCGCTTGATGATGCGAGCTGCGCCATGACGGTTCCGAACGCATCAAGATAGCTTCGCGATGCGGCAAGTTTTTCGGTTGCCTTTCGGATTTTGCTTGCGGCAACAAGCTGCATTGCGCGGGTCAGGTGCAGTGTTGAATCAACGCTCTTTATTCTTGTTTTGAGCAGCTTGATGTTTGCGCTCATTGTAAATAACCTCTGTTATCTGTTTATCTGTTGAACCCGCGGAATGTTCACGGGCGGAACTTTTCGGCAAGTTTCGCAAGCGCGGAATTCAGCTCGTCAATATCCGCCTGTTCGTATTGCCCTGCATCAAACCTGTTCAAAAGGTCGGAGTATTCGCTTCGGAGCAGTTCGTACAGTGCCGCTTCGTAATCGGAAACGCTTTCAACGGGAATATCGTTGAGCTTTCCGTGCGTAACAGCGTAAATAATTGCCGTTTGGCAGCCCACGGTGACGGGAGAATTGCGCTTTTGCTTCAGCACCTCAACAATGCGTTCGCCCAATGCAAGCCTTGCCTTTGTGTCTGCATCCAAATCGCTTCCGAACTGAGCAAAAGCCTGAAGTTCGCGATACTGGGAATAGAGCAGTTTCAGCTCGCCGGAAACCTTTTTCATGGGTTTGAGCTGAGCCGCGCCGCCGACACGGCTGACCGAAATGCCGGGGTTGATTGCGGGGCGAATACCTGAATGGAAGAGTTCCGTTTCAAGGAAATCTGTCCGTCCGTGATGGAAATAACGTTTGTCGGGATGTATGCGGACACGTCACCCGCCTGTGTCTCGATGATGGGCAGAGCGTGATAGAACCGCCGCCGTACTCGGGCGCAACGCAGGCTGCACGTTCAAGCAGGCGCGAATGCAGATAGAATACATCGCCGGGATATGCTTCACGTCCCGGCGGGCGGCGAATCAGCAGCGAAAGTGCGCGGTATGCAACGGCGTGTTTGCTCAAATCATCGTAAACAATGAGAACATCCTTGCCCTTTTCGCGGAAATACTCGGCCATTGCGCAGCCGGAATAGGGAACAATGTATTGCACGGGTGCGCTTTCGGAAGCGGAAGCGCAAACGATGACAGTGTAGTCCATTGCGCCTGCTTTTTGCAGCGTTTCGGTTATCTGTGCAACGAGGGAGTTTTTTTGTCCGATCGCAACATAGATGCATATGACGTCCTTGCCGCGCTGGTTAATAATTGTGTCAATCGCAATGGAAGTTTTGCCCGTTTGCCTGTCGCCGATGATAAGCTCACGCTGTCCTCTGCCGATCGGAATCATGCTGTCGATAGCTTTGATGCCGGTTTGCAGCGGAACGGAAACACTTTTGCGGCGGATGATGCCCGGAGCTTCAGCTTCGATCGGGCGAGTTTCGGTGCAGTTGATGGGTCCCTTGCCGTCTATCGGGCCGCCGAGAGCATGGACAACTCTGCCCAAAAGCGCTTCACCGACGGGAACGGAAACTATCCTTCCCGTGCGGCGGACTTCGGTGCCCTCGTGAATGTCGGGTTCATCGGAAAGCACGGCGATTGAAACAACTTCTTCTTCAAGGTTCTGTGCAATACCGATGCTGCCGTCGTCAAACTCCAGCAATTCGTTGGAAACACAGCTGCGCAGCCCGTGTGCTTTTGCAATGCCGTCTCCGAACAGAATTACCGTGCCTGTTTCGGCAGGTTCTATTTTTGTTCTGTAATTTTTAATTTGGTCTTTAATTAATGTGCTGATCTCTTCGGGTCGCAGGTTCATTATCTTGACCATCCTTTCATTGTGAAAACAACTCCGAGCAGTGCCGCTTAAAAAGCGGAGGCCGAATCCTTTTTTGAAGGAAAGCTTTAATCAGAGTCGATTAATGTGCTGTTTTGCCCATAAGCTCACGCAGATTGTCCAAATCCTTCCTGACGCTTGCGTCAATCACGCGCCCGTCAACGCGGACAATAAGTCCGCCGATAACGGAAGGGTCGATTTCAAACAACAGCTCAATGCGCTTGCCTGTGATTTTTTGAGTTTTGTGCGGAGTGCATTCACTTCGCCGTCCGTAAGCGGCACGGCGGAAACGACTTCCGCCTCGGCAATACCGTTTTCGGCATAGTAGAGGAGCTTAAACTCATCCGCACATTCGGAAAAACGGTCAATATAGCCGCGTTCCGTAAGCAGCTCGATAAAATTATCCACGTATTCCGGAACCCTGCCGTTCAGAGCATCGTGAACGGCAGCCAGTCTGTCTTCGAGCGGAATATCGGGCGTTTTCAAAAAGCTGACATACAGCGGATTTTCCTTAAAAAGCCGACTGCACAGCATAACAGCATCGAAAACCTGTTTTAAATATCCGTCGGACGCATTGTCCTCTTCCTTTGCCGCAAGGAAGAGTGCGCCGCCGTATTCCTTACTGATTGTTGACATCTTCGTTACCAATCTCGTCTATCGCCGAATCAATGAGCCGCCTGTGCTCACTGCCGTCAACGCTGCGTGCAAGCAGCTTTTCGGCAACATTGACGGAAATGTCCGCAATTCTGCGCCGCATTCCGTCGGCGGCCTTTTGCTTTTCAAGCTCGATTTCCGCATTTGCGCGCCGCATGATATCCGCCGCCTGCGATTGTGCATCGGAGATTATCTCGCTGCCGCGCCTGTCGGCATTCTCCTTTGCCGATTTCAAAAGCGCGTCGCATTCGGAGTCGGCATGCTCAAGCTTTTGCGAATAGGTCAGGCGATCCTGCTCTGCGGAGCGCAGAGCTTCATCGGCCTCGCTGTAAACCTTGTCCACTGCGGCCTGCCTTTCGGCAAGCATTTTGCGCACGGCTTGTAAAGAAATTTTTTGATAATGAAAAACAATATCAAAAGGTTGCAGAGCGAAATCAGAATCGACCAGATGTTAACGGAAATAACATCCAAAGTTGGCATTTTTGTTCACTCCGAAAACTTTATTGACCGATTGCGGCCTTAAGCACATCAACAAAGCGCGCAGGCGCAACGAAAATCAGCAGAATCGCGATAACGAGTGCGTAAATACCGGTGGTTTCGGCGATTGCGCAGCCCATGATCATTGTTGACGTAACGGCACCTTTTGCCTCGGGCTGACGGCCGATGGCTTCGCAAGCCTTTGCAACGGCGTTGCCCTCACCGATACCGGGGCCGATACCCGCGATCATTGCGATACCCGCACCGAGTGCGCAGCAGCCGAGCATGATTGCAACAGCAAGTTCCATTTGTTCTTTCCTCCTGTTTGCCGCAGCGTTCTGTATGCTGCGGTTCTTTTGTTATTTTTAATCCTTGAAACCGACGGGAAACGCTGTTTTGAAAGAACGTTCTCCGCGGACGGTTTAACAATTCGTTTTTTGCGGGACTAAGCTTTTTGAGTTCCCGTCGTTCGCTGTTTTCTCTTTGCTTTGCGCTCCCGACGCTCAAGCCATTTGTCTTCGGGGAAGCCTCCGGCAATGTTAAGCATTGTGAGCATTGCAAATATGAACGCCTGAAGCATCCGCTGAACACGTCGAAATAAATGCTCAGCACGGCGGGAAGACCGACCTGAAGGAACGGAATGCTTCCGAGCACGCCGGGGAGTTTCCCGAATACCGCTGCCGAGACTGACGCAAGCCCTGCTGCAATAAGCGCAGAGACGACCGAGCCGGAGAGTACATTACCGTAGTGACGAAACGCCATTGAAATAGGAGTTGCAACTTCGCCGAGAATGTTGAGCGGCGTGAACGGCAGGAACGGTTCGGTGAAGCCTTAAGGTAGTATCCGAGGCCGCCCTTGAGCTTGTAATGAGTGATTATAATGAAAACAAGCAGCGACCAGCCGAAAACAACGTTGAAATCGGAAGTCGGCGGGAACAGTCCCAGCAGGGACTGAAGGCTTGAAAACAGCGAAAGTGCCATTATTGCCGCAACAAAAGGCGAGAATGCCCTAAAAAAATCACCCATGTTCTCGTGAACGAGGGAATCGGTTTTTTCAACTATCCACTCTGCAATGAGGTGGCGGCGGCACCTGATGCCGGAATTCAGCCCGTGCGCAAGGAACAGGCAAAGCGCCGATATTGACGCCATAACGAGCCACGAGTTGACCTGCGCCTCGGTCAGCTGAAGCTTTTGCAGCGGAAAATCAAACTCCGCAAGTATCACTGCGCCGGTGATGGAGATTCCGCTTTCGACCGGGTGCGTCAGAACACGGATAACGATTCCGCCCAAAAGGGGCAGAAGAATTCCCGCAATCAAAATGCAATCAACAATTTTGAAGCCTACGGACGGCTTTTTTCGGGCACGGGGGCGGACGCACCGCACCGCGCGGTTTCATTTGCAGAAACGTTCATATTTTTCCTTCAACAATGCTTTTAAAGCAAAACTATCGGCAATAACCGAAAACCGTTAAAATTATTTGTCCGAACCGCCGTCAGGTTGAAAATCCTCACGGTGAGTCAGTCTGTATGCGGCGATGATGAGCCGCGGGAAAAGGTAGGGAACGAGAGCCGCAATTGTGTTGAAGCAGCTCAGCGCAATACCGAGGATCATAAGCACAAGCAGCATCAGCGTGCGCAGGGAGTGGGAAAAGCGAACCTTGCGCTTTACTTCATCCTGCTGAAGGGTCACGCTGTGGGAAACGGTTTGCGCCATAAGAAAAAAGTTGAGCACCGAACCGGCTGTTCCGAGCAGAGTTCCGAACAGTACGGGGAGATTCCAACAGCGGAGCATCAAAAACACGGCGTTCATAATTGCACCGAGAACGATTGAACCGATAAGGATTCTCAGTGTTTCTTTCATCACAACAGGATCGATTTTTTTCATTGGATGCAGATACCCCTGTACCTTTCAATCAATTTTTTTCATTCCCTGCATTATACCATTTTTGCTTCTGCAAGGCAACGGGTCAGAACCAATCATATGCAAAAAAAACGTACATTTGAACCGTTTTGCCCGAAAGAACGGACTGCACCGCAGCACAGGCAGTCCGAAAATTCAAAAAAATGATGAAACACAGCCGCAAAGCCACCGCCGATGCAGAAAGGTTATTTCTGCTTGGGTACGGCGGGAGAAATGTAGTTCGACTTGAAACGATCGTAATAATAGGTAACGTTCGCTTCGCTGAACCAGACTTCGAACTGATCATCGTATTCTATGTCGCTTGCAGCAGCAAGTGCACCGTCATAGCTGAGGTTCCATACTTCATCCCCTTCAACGTAGGGCATCGGTCCCTTTGCAAGGCTGCGGTTTTCAACAACGTAGCGAATGCTGCCCTTGGCGGTGATTTTTACGATACGTTTCCCGTCCGTGGTTTCGAAGTATTGCGAGGATGTATTTTTGTTCGAAAGCTCGGGAGGAAGTTGCTCAATGCCGTGCGCATAATAAGCACCGATGAGAAGGGGCTTTTCGTAATCTTCAAACAGAGTGTTATGAATCAGATAACCCCAGCGGAGAAAAACATCGCCCTGCATGTTTTCATCGTTGCCATACCGCGCAATAAGGTCAATGAAGTCATCATAGGAGACTCCGACCGAAAGGATGGAATCGATTTCGGAAGCGGTTACGGAAGCTGTGTCGAAGGTGTAGGCGGGCAGCGTGCCGGAGGCATCCGGTTCGGCAGTGCTTTCGCTTTCGTCGGAACTGTATTGAAGCAGCAGCTGATCGACGGTGAAACAATCCTCCGGAACAAAGAACGGAACATCGCCTTTTTCGTTCACGAAACTCTTATATCGAGTTACGAAAGTTGAAAAGCTGTCGAGACTCTGTTCGCTGACATTAAGTTGAATATAGCAATAATTTCTTCCTCATCCGGGGCAACATCGGCGGTGATTTCCTCGTAAAGCTTTGAAATAATCTTTTTGTTGCGTAAAAAGCGTGCAAGGAATCCGCGATATTCGGCAAAGGAGTATCCCTTGTCTTCGCGGAATGCAGCTTCAACCGTTTTGGAATCCAATGCCGGTGCGGCGCTTGCCGTGCTGTTGTCCGCAAGAGTCTTGCTGTATTTTTCAAATGTCAGGTCGCACTGCGTCTGCAATTCGTTTTGAACTTCGTCTTCGTCTTCCGCAGTCAGTTGAATATTAAGCTCCTGAGCTTTGCTCAAAGCAACACCGTAGCGGACGACTTCATCAAGAACTGTTTCAAAATACTCCTGAGCGTCAACTGCACCATGGGTAAGGTAGTAATATTTTTGGTTTGTTGTGTAGAATCTGTCGAAATCAAACAGCGTGATATCAACCCCGTTAACGCTGAGCGCGACGGGATTGATACCGTAATCAGGTGTTTTCTGAGGGTTGCAGCCGCCGGCAGCAAGAACAGCGCACATGGCGGCAACAAGCAGCGCAAGAAGCTTCTTCGGCAATCTCATGTTTATGACCATAACCTTTGCAGCGCAAAAGTTTCCTTTCGATTGAATCAGTAAAAGAGCGTTTCAAAAAAGAACCTATACCCGCGCAGATAAGTTCTGACAAACCGTTTTGCGCGGGTGAAAAAACCGAATGCTTCACCGATTTATTTTGCGGCTTTTGAATACTTGTCAATAAGCAGCAGCACGAGTTCGGTGCATTTTTCCATGCCTTCAACGGTCACATGTTCATACGGTCCGTGGCAGGCAAAATCGCCGGTGCGAGATTCGGACAGGGAAGCCCCATAAAGCTGAGCCTTGCTCCGTCGGTTCCGCCGCGGATGGGTGCAACTTTGGGCACAAGCCCGATGGATTTTGCAGCTTCAACCGCGTTGTCGATAAGGTGCATACAGGGACGGATTTTTTCAACCATGTTGAGATACTGGTCGCGGACGGTGCATTCAACGGTACCGCTGCCGTATTTTTCGTTAAGGATTTTAACGGCGTGAGCAAGAGTTGCTTTACGCGCAGTCATGATTGCTTCGCTGTGGTCGCGAATGATATAGTCCATTTCCGCACGTTCCACATTGCCGCTCATGTCCGTAAGGTGGAAAAAGCCCTCATACCCTTCTGTGTTGGCCGGCGTTTCATCCGGCAGCATGGAGTTCAGCTCCATTGCAACCAACAGTGCGTTTATCATTTTGTTTTTTGAATCGCCGGGATGAATATTAAAACCGTTTACAACGATTTTTGCGGCCGCAGCATTAAAGTTTTCGTATTCGATTTCGCCTTCCGCGCCGCCGTCAACGGTGTACGCAAAGTCTGCACCGAATTCGGCAACATTGAAATTGTCCGCACCGGAGCCGACCTCTTCATCGGGGGTAAAGCCGATGCAAAGTTTGCCGTGGGGACGGTTTTCGGAAATGACGCGTTCAATTGCGGTCATGATTTCGGCAATGCCTGCTTTGTCATCGCCGCCGAGAACTGTTGTTCCGTCGGTCACGATGAGCGTTTTGCCCTTTAGGGAAGGCAAATGGGGAAGCTTTTCGGGAGAAAGCACACGACCGCTTGTGCCGAGAACAACATCGCCGCCGTCATAGTTTTCAATGATTCGCGGCTGAACATTTTCGCCGGAAAAATCCGGAACGGTGTCCATATGCGCAATGAAGCCGATTGCGGGGCAGCTTTCACAGCCGGGTGTTGCTGCAACGGAGGCATAAACATAGCTTTATCATCAACCCTTGCGTTTTCAACGCCGATTGCGTGAAGCTCTTTTACAAGAAGATTCGCAAGGTCAAATTGTCTTTCAGTCGTGGGGACGGATGAACTGTCCTCGGAGCTTGCGGTGTGGATTCTTACATAATTCAAAAAACGTTCGTAGGTCTTCATGTTGATACTCCTTTTTTTATGTAAGCAGTGATTAAAAGGAGAGAACACTCCGTGCCCGTTCTCCGAATTAATCAACGATTACTGAGGAAACTCTTATCAAAAGCTGTTCAGCAAAAGCGGTTTGTTCAGAGTATCCCCAAGCTCATGAGTGTATTATATCACAAAGCTCGGCGGAATAACAGCCGTTTTCGGCACTCATTTGTTAAAAAAATGTGGAATATTTATGAAAGAGGAAGAACGACTCCGCAGCGAAATATATGATTAATACCGCTTGCTTTTTGTTCCGCAATGCATTATAATGTATCCGTTCGAGATTCGAACAATTTGCTCGGGGCATTAGCACAGTTGGTAGCGCGA
>ENA-OQEN01000015-OQEN01000015.1-human-gut-metagenome-genome-assembly--contig:-NODE-15-length-55924-cov-3.295643_pt1 | contig 55924 bp, 74 predicted proteins | sample MGYA00242791_ERZ504627 | MGnify/ENA primary metagenome ERZ504627 (study PRJEB26092, sample SAMD00036316) | human gut metagenome | host: Homo sapiens | study: EMG produced TPA metagenomics assembly of... | reverse complement strand
TCCATCTTCGGCAACGGCCTCTCGACCATCATCTCGGGCTTCTTCGCTCGACGCCGAACACGACGTACGGCGAGAACATCGGCGTGCTGGCCATCACGAAGGTCTTCTCGACCTGGGTCATCGGCGGCGCGGCCGTCTTTGCCATCCTGCTCTCGTGCCTCGGCAAGCTCGCTGCACTGATCCAGAGCATTCCGACGCCTGTCATGGGCGGCGTCTCCATGCTGCTCTTCGGCGTCATCGCCGCTTCCGGCATCCGCATCCTCGTCGAAGCAAAAGTCGACTACAACAATCCGATGAACCTGCTCCTGACATCCATCGTCATGGGCATCGGCGTCTCGACGGCCAGCCTGACGATTGGCACGGTCAGCTTCAAGGGCATGTCGCTCGCGACGGTCGTCGCCATCATCCTCTCCCTCGCCTTCCGCCTCATCGCCATGGTGCGCGGCGACAAGACGCCGCTCGTCGGCAGAAGGCAGAAGACAGCACGCATCAATGACGCGGATCCGCGTCGAACTCCCAGAAGCCTTGACGAGTATGCCCGTCAAGCTTTTCTGACGCAGCACGAAGGCATCTCCTCCACACAATGGAAGCGCATCAAGCACTCCGGCACCTTCCGTGTGGGTGGCATCCTCTGCAACGCCGCCCGCACCGAAGTCAAGACGGGCGACATCATAAGCTTCGACATCGTGCGGCCCTCGGACATCGAGCCAGAGGACCTGCCGCTCAACATATGCTATGAGGATGACTACCTGCTGATTGTCAACAAGCCCGCAGGTCAGCTCGTCCACCCGACGACGAAGGAAGCGCACGGCACGCTCGGCAATGCTGTATTATATTGGTATAAAGCGCATGACGAGCACCATGCCTACCATCCGTGCATCGGCTCGACCGCAACACCTCCGGCCTCGTCCTGATTGCCAAGGTCCCGCAGGTCCAGTACAAGCTGACGCCTCGCCATGGCGAGGGCAAACTCTTCCACCGCGAGTACCTCGCCTTGATTGAAGCGAGCTCACGCCACCAGAAGGCCTCATCGATGCGCCGATTGCCCGCGCCTGCCCGAGCATCATCTGCGCAAGGTCTCGCCCGACGGCAGGCAGCCCGCACGCATACGACACCGTGCGGACGGATGGCGAGCTCTCGCTCGTGCACCTCGTGCTCGACACGGGCCGCACGCATCAGATCCGCGTCCACCTCGCACATCTCGGCCATCCACTCCTTGGCGACGACCTCTACGGCGGCAGCCTCACGCGCATCAAGCGGCAGGCCCTGCACGCCGCAAGACTCCACTTCCGCCATCCCATGACGGGCGCAGAGATTGACGTGCAGGTGCCGCTGCCGTCCGATATGGCGCAGATTGTCTCGGATTTCCAGCAATGAAGCAGATGATTGCTATTATTTACTCGCAAAATAAGATATTTTCGCAAAAAATGACTTTTGGCTATACACCCAGAGCTGGTTCTATGCTATAATGAAGTCAGTTCGTATAGTGAACATGATTTCATTAGGGGGTAATGAAAAATGCCATTAGTTGGAACGAAAGAAATGTTCAAGAAAGCTTACGAAGGCGGCTTCGCTATCGGTGCTTTCAACATCAACAACATGGAGATCGTACAGGGTATCACGGAAGCAGCTGCAGAGCTGAATTCCCCGGTTATCCTCCAGGCTTCCGCTGGCGCACGCAAGTACGCTAAGGGCCCGTATCTCCGTCACCTCGTCGAGGCAGCCCTCGAGGTCAACGATATTCCTATCGCTCTGCACCTCGATCACGGTCCGGATTTCGAGACCTGCAAAGCCTGCATCGATGACGGTTTCACGTCCGTCATGTTCGATGGCTCGAAGTACGAGTCAAAGAAAACATCAAACGCACGCAGGAAGTCGTCGCTTATGCTCATGAGCATGGCGTTGTCGTCGAGGCTGAGCTCGGTAAGCTCGCTGGCATCGAGGACGATGTAAAGGTTGCTGCTCACGAGGCAGCTTACACGCAGCCGGAAGAGGTTGAGGAATTCGTTCGTGAGACGGGCGTTGACTCCCTCGCTATCGCAATCGGCACGAGCATGGCGCATTCAAGTTCAAACCGGAGCAGTGCACGCGCAATGCTGACGGCGTTCTCGTACCGCCTGAGCTCCGTTTCGACATCCTCGCAGAGATCGAGAAGAAGATCCCTGAGTTCCCGATCGTTCTCCATGGCGCATCCTCGGTTATCCCGAAGTACGTCAAGATCATCAACGAGAACGGCGGCAAGCTCGACGATGCTGTCGGCATTCCTGAGGACCAGCTCCGCAAGGCCGCTAAGTCCGCAGTCTGCAAGATCAACATCGACTCCGATCTGCGTCTCGCTATGACGGCTGGTATCCGCCAGCACTTCTTCGCTCATCCGGAGCACTTTGATCCGCGTCAGTATTGCGCTGATGGCCGTACGTACATCAAAGAGCTCGTTGAGCACAAGATCAAGGAAGTTCTCGGTTCCCAGGGCAGCGCTGCTGGCGTTATGGAACTCGTCAACGCCAACAAGTAATCTTTGGATTCACAAAGCTTCGCTTTGCAATCCTCGGATTGACAAATCGGCAAATAAAAAAGACTGTGTTTCGGCACAGTCTTTTTATTTGCAAAATTACCTTTACGGAAATAGGTAGACATCCTGACTTAGAAGGCGCGCAGGCATCCATCCCGGCTTCGGCGCACCGCTGAATGGGGCCCATGTCTTTTCTGTCAGCAAAGGCAGTTCGCCGCCTGCCGCGGCGTTCTTACATCCTCACGGCAAGATACCACCCCTTGGGCCCCAGCCTGCGGGCGGTCGCTCTGCGCCTGCAGGCGGGATGGGTGCCTGCGCTCGACATTTGTTTGAATTCCATCAGCTATCAAAGATGAGCCAACAGCATGGCCCCCACACTCGAATAAACCTTTGTGGCGGCTTCTTTCATAAAGGGCTCGGCGGTCTCGACGGTGTAGCCGTGGAAGTACTTGACGGCGGGCAGGTCGTTCTGGTCGTCGCCGATGAAGAGGATCTCCTCGGGCTGCCAGCCGGTTTTCTGGAGCAGGCGGCGCAGGCCGTCGCGCTTGTTGGCATCTTTGAGGTTGAAGTCGATGTAATTGCGGTTGATGTTGCCGATGAGGTCTGGATAGCTTTCGTGACTTCGACGGTCACGGCTTCGGCCTCCTCCACGGACTCGCAGCGCATACTGATCTGGACGACCTTCTCCATTGCCTCGGCTTCAGCGAAGCTCAGGGACTTCATCGGGATGACCAGGCCGAATTCGATGGTCGAGCCCGTGTCGAGCAGATACATGTCGGTCTCGGTCAGGAGTCGCATGGGATTCTTGGTCTGGCGCACGATGGGAAGTTCGAGAAGACCGCGGAGCGTATCGGCAGGAAAGCAGAGGCTTGCGAGGAACTCGCGCTTGGCGTTGACGACGACGGCGCCGTTATTGCAGACGAGGTAATCAGGATGGAGCTCGGGATACTTCCTGATCTCGAACTCGATGAGGCTCAGCCCCCTGCCCGTGCAGATGCCGAACTTATGGCCGGCTGCCTGCCATTTGGCGACGGCTTCAATGTTCGATGCGGGGACGGGCTGACGATGCGGTGCAAACGTCCCGTCAAAATCGGTTGCAGATAATTTCATGTTGATACATCCTCATTTCTATGCGCATTTTTCGTAACAACTATCATTATAACACGATTTCCTGGCATGTCACATCCGGGCCCCTGAAGTCGAAGAGCAGGGCGGTCTCGCGCACTTCGACGATGCCCTCGCGCGCCCGCCGCACATCGTAGGCAAAGAACTCGATGTGGTAGCAGCTGCGCACGGCGCGCCAGTTCGTGAAGGTGAAATCGGCAGGTAGGCGCGCGGCCTCTCACTGCGCCAGAACGGAGCGGTCTCCTGCTGATGCTTCTCCATGTCCCAGTCGAGATAGACGGGCCGGATGCGGCCGCCGTCGGCCATCAGCGCGTCGAAGCGAAGCAGATTGTCAAGCAATTTCGCCGCAATCTGGTAGGCATCCTCTGCGAAATCACGCAGCAGTCCGTAGAGGTCTTTGGTTGCATGGCCGACCTTATGGTACCCATGCGCCTCCCACCAGTCGGTGAAACGCTTCCAGAAGGCGAAGGCATCGCCCGCTTCCTGCGCGGCAATCAGGTAGGCGGCCGTATGGCGGCAGCGGCCCGCATTGTAGTAATACTCGAAGACGCTTCGAAACTGTGGAACCAGCGGATCTCGCCGTACGTCAGGGCATCCGATACGAGGACCTCGTACGGGGCCATGGGCATGTAGCGGTAGCCGTACGGCTGCACGAGTTCCATCATCGAGGCGCCCTTGAGGAATTTAAGGAAGCCGAGCTGCAGCATGTCGGCCTGCAGCGCGTAGACGTCGTTGAAGGAACGGCGGAACGAATCCACTCCCTCTCCGGGCAGGCCGATGATGAGGTCGACGTGCAGGTGCATATTGTGGAATAAGAGGATGCGCCGGATATGCGAGGCGATCTGCTCCCAGTGGTTGATGCGCGAGACGGCCTGCAGTGTCTTCTCGTTCGTCGACTGGATGCCGATCTCTAATTGCACGCGGCCGCGCGGCAGGCGCGCGAGTGTCGCGAGCACCTCTTCATCGAGGTAGTCGATGGCGACTTCGAAGTGGAAATTCGTGCGCACGCTGTCCGGCAAATCGACGAGGTACTGCAGGATGGGCAGGAAATGCGATTTCTTGGCGTTGAAGGTCCGGTCGACGAACTTGACCTGGCGCACGTCGTGGCGCACGAAGAAGTCGAGCTCGCGGAAGACGCGCGCGAGCGGCAGGAAGCGCACGCCGGCCGTCGCACACGACAGGCAGTAGGCGCACGAGAACGGACAGCCGCGCGACGTCTCATAGTAGAGAATGCGCTCCTTGATGGGCCCCATCTCCGCCTTGCGATAGGGAAATGGAACTTCAGAGAAATTCGCGACCGTCACAGCCGTGCTCTCGTCGATGCTGCCATCCTCGCGCCGCATGGCAACGCCCGGCAGACTGCCCACGCGGCTGACCTCAGCCGCCCGCGCCTTATCAAAGCCGACCGCTTGCAGCCGCTCGATGAGCTCAGGCACGGCCTCCTCGCCCTCACCGCGCACGACAAGTCGACCATCGGGAACGCATCGAGGAAGGCGGCCGTGTCGTACGAGACCTCCGGGCCGCCGCAGATGACGATGGTATCGGGCAGTGCAGATGGCAAGAGGCGCAGGAGATCCTTGACCATCTCGATGTTCCAGATATAGCACGAGATGCCGAGCACGCGCGGCTGCCGCTCGTAGATCTCGCCGAGCGCCGCGAGCAGCTGATGGTTGATCGTGAGCTCCAGGATAGACGAACCCGGCACGCATTCGCGCAGATAGCGCACGGCCAATGACGTATGCGAGTACTTCGCGTTGACGGCGAGCCAGAGGATATCCCCCTGGTCCATCCCATTTCCTTCCCTTTTCTCTGCTTTCCCTGCTGCTTGCACGACAGCCACGCCCCCATTTCTTTACGCATTTCCTCCATTGTAGCATGCCTTGCAGCCTGCGGCAAAAAAATCCGCATGCCCCTGCCCCTCTCGGTCTATGCTATAATAGAATCAGCAATCTCAGAATCGCAACGATAGAAAGGATGAATGAGATGAAAGACAAGATGATTCCCGCACGCAAGGACTGCCCCGCTGCAGAGAAATGGCAGCTTTCCGATATCTACGCCACCCGAGAAGACTGGCAGAAGGCCCGCGATAGCATCCCCGCTGCGCTCGCTGCCATCCAGTCATTCAAGGGGCGGCTCCACGACCCGCAGGCACTGCTCGACTGCCTGACCAAGCAGGACGAGATGGAGATCGCGCTCTCTGCAGTCTTCGCCTGGGCCCGCATGATGGCGGACACCGACACGGCTAATCAGGAGCATCAGGCAGATGCCGCGAGCGTCATGCCGCTGCTCGACAAGGTCGGCGCGGCGACGGCCTTCATCGAGCCGGAGCTGCTCGCACTGCCGGAAGAAACGCTGAGGAGCCTTCCCGATGCTCTGCCGGGCCTCGCGAAATACCGCTTCCGCCTGCAGGAGCTCCTGCGCATGAAGCGCACATCCTGACGCCAGAGCAGGAGCCTTCCTCGCGCGCACCGGCGAGCTGCGCAGCGCCCCGCGTGACACCTACACCGTCATGGTCAACGCCGACTTCAAGTTCCCGGACACGCTCGGCGAAGACGGCAAGCTTACGCCACTCTCCGAGAGCCGCTACATGAACTTCCTGCGCAGTGCAGACCAGAATGTCCGCAAGGATGCCTTCACGAAGCTGTTTTCGACGTACCGTTCGTTCCGCAACACCTTTGCCTCACTCTACAGCGCCTCCGTCAAGAGCAGCCAGTTCACCGCCTCCATGCGCCACTATGCGACCATGCGCGAGGCGGCCCTCGACGCCAACAACATCCCGCTCGCCGTCTACGACAGCGCCATCAAAGCGACGCACGCGGCCCTGCCTGCGCTGCACCGCTACATGGAGGTCAAGAAGCGCCTGCTGAAACTCGACGCCGTCCACATGTACGACCTCTACGTGCCCATCGTCAAAAAGCCGGAGACTTCCTATCACTACAAGCAGGCCAAGAACATCCTCAAGGAAGCCCTCGCACCGCTCGGCAGCACCTACGAGCACGACCTCTTCCAGGGACTCGAGTCGGGCTGGGTCGACCGATGCGAGAATCAGGGCAAGCGTAGTGGCGCCTACTCTTGGGGCATCTACGGCGTCCATCCCTTCGTTCTCATGAGTTGGAATGACACCTACGAGTCCATGAGCACTCTCGCTCACGAGATGGGCCACTCCATGCACAGCTGGTACAGCAGCCAGAAGCAGGACTTCGTCAACTCCGAGTACACCATCTTCTGCGCTGAAGTCGCCTCCACGACGAATGAGAACCTGCTGCTCGAGTACATGCTCCAGCACGCCGAAGGCGAGGAGCGCCTCTACTACCTCAACCTCTACCTCGAGCAGATTCGCACCACCGTCTTCCGCCAGATGCTCTTCGCCGAGTTCGAGCTCATGACCCACGCTGCCGTCGAGAAGGGCGAAATCCTGACCGCCGACAAGCTCGAATCCATCTGGATGCAGCTCAACCGCACTTACTACGGCGAGAACGTCATCCTCGACCCCGAGCTCGCCGCCGAGTGGAGCCGCATCCCCCACTTCTACCGCCCCTTCTACGTCTACCAGTACGCAACCGGCTACGCCGCCGCCATGACCCTCTCCCACAACCTGCGCACCAAGGGAGTCCCAGCCCAGGACGCCTACCTCTCCTACCTCGCCAGCGGCGGCAGCGACTACTCCATCTCCCTGCTCCAACGCGCCGGCGTCGACATGACCACCCCCGCCCCCTTCCAGATCACCTTCCAGAAATTCACCGACTGCTCGATGAACTTGACCAACTGACAAATGATCATATCGTAAGCAAAAAGCTGGTATCTATAAGCGCAGCTTCAGCCTGCTGCGCGGAGCGTTAGATACCAGCTTTTTGCGTCTCGCCTTGTTTCACTGATTTTAATGTCTTACATTGCAAAACATAAGCCAAAAGCCATTATCCATAAGCGAAGCTTCAGCTCGCTGCGCGTAGCATTGGATAATGTCTTTTGCGCCTCGCCTTGCTTTGCTTCACTGACGTAAGTCAAAAAGCAGGTGTCCATAAGCGTAGCTTCAGCCTGCTGCGCGGAGCGTTGGACACCTGTTTTTTGACGTCTCGCTTCCTCGAACGCAAATAAATAGAGCAGATAAGATTTCTCTTATCTGCTCTATTTATGATATATCAGCTTTGATATTATGCGCAAATCAAAGGGCACGCTGAACCTTGCCAGAACGCAGGCAGCGCGTGCAGACGTTGACACGTTTGACCTCACCGTCAACAACAGCGCGGACACGCTGGATGTTCGGCTTCCAGGAACGTTTCGTCTTCAGGTGGGAGTGGCTGACGTTGTTGCCGGACAGCTCGCCTTTTGCACAAAACTCGCAAACATTTGCCATGTGTTACACCTCCTTCATACTCAGGGACAAAGTGGCCCCCAAACACAATATAAGTATTCTACCACAAATGAGGAGACCATGCAAGTATTTTTGCTTGACAAGTCTCTCAGGCAATCATCGCCTCCGAGAAATACGCGAGAAGATTGCGATGCGCCTCGAGCGGCGTCTCAAAGAGCAGCTTGCGGAACGACTCTGCTTCCTGACGGCTGATGCCGTTCGTATGCGCCACGCCATTGCGCTTGTCCTTGACCGCCGAGATCAACGTGACAAAACCCTGCGGCCAGCTGTCCTTATCGCGGTAGACACGTGTAACCATCTCGCCCATCATGGCTTTCGTCTGCTTGTCGACGAGTCCCTTGTGGCGGAAAAGTTTCAACATGATGTACTCCACGCCCTTTGCATAGCCGATGGCCACGGGCGAGTAGTCCATGTCCTTCGCCGTGATATGCCGAAGCAGCAGCTCGCCAGAGGCCAGGAATTTGATGGCCTTCGCATCAAGATTCTCGTACGCGGACTTGAGTGCGTGCTCGAGTGCGAGCAGCTCATCGTGGACATCGGCCGACGCCACGACCTGCTCCGTCGCCGGTGCATAGGCGTCATAGAGTTTCTGCGCCTTGACATCCTCATTCTTCTCGCTCTGCAGCGAGTGGCGCAACTCGCGGATCTCCTCTTCCTTGACGCCGAGCAGCTGTGTCTTCGACTGCTCCCGCAGGATCTCCTTGAGCTTGAAGTAGAACTGCGTCTCTTCCATCGGCTTGTGCTGGTAGTGGACCATGTCGTACTGCGTGATGGACTCGAGCTCCTCCGCATTGTCGTTTGCCGTCAGGAAGAGGATCGGCGTCTGTGGTGCCTGCTTCCGGATACGCGGCAAAGCTTTGACACCCGTCTCGCCGCCCGGACCGGCCTGGAACAGGTTGTCGAGAATGATCAGCGAGATTTCCTCGACCGTATGCGCGATGCGCCGCTTGCGCAGACGGTCGAGGAAGACGCGCGGGCTGTAGTAATCCTCAAAAGTCGCCTCTGGGTATTTCTTGACGATGATGCGCTTCATGCTCTCATGGAGCTCCTCTTCATCGTCCACGATAATGATCAACATAGAGATTCCTCCTCATCATGTCGCAAAGGCTTACGGCTCACGACTGCTCTGGCCCGCATGACCGGCATCGTCCGCTGATAGAGCGGGATATAGATATCGGTCACGGCATACTTCCGATCCGTCCCCTCGGGGTGCTCTGGCCATTCCCTGTTGTAGGCTTCAATCTCGCCGTTGATGAGGTCGACGAACAAAGAGATGTACATCGTGCCCTCGCCCTTGCGCCCCTTGTCCTTCGAACTAGGGATTGGCTCATGGTAGATCTTGTTGACAATCGATGCAGGGAAGCCTGCCACATTGTCCTCGTAGCGGATGCGGTACCATTCCTTCCCGTCGCGCGAGACCACGCCGAAGCAGAGCTTCACATCGGCGTGGAATGCATCGTAGCCGTCGAAGTCGTCCCGGTCATCGAGCTCTTCGAGAGTGCGGTCGAGCTCCTGCCCCGTGTTGTACGAGAGGTTGTCGAGGATGCTCTCGATGCGGCATGCATTGAGACTCACCTGATGATCCGCAAGATGCTCTTGCTCATAAGTAATCGTCAGCGCTCACGCGAGAGTTCATCGGCCAAGCAGTCCTTCTCAAAATGCGCGATGAGTGCGTCTGTGAGCTCTGCCGTATCATAGACCGTCGGCTCCGTCGTGATGATGTTGGACGTTGCGTAGAGCTGCTTGATGATGCGCTCGACGGCAGGATGGATGAAGGCCTCGTAGAGGTGGTTCTCAAAGGCCTCCGTCTCCTCCTTCGACGCCTTGCGGCCCGTCACCTCGTTGCGCAGACTGTGGCCGCCGCTGTGAAGCTCCTGCTCCACGAAGTCGCGCCAAGAGAATTCCATATTCTGCAAGGTCTGCGCCGGGTCGTAGCGCGTCGTCTTGATGATGCCCTTCTCCAGCTGGTTGTGGACAAGCTTGTAGCGCTCGAGCTTGTTGTTGGATGCCTTGAGCTCGTAATTCCGGAGCAGCAGCGCGTTCGAAGCTTTCATGAGCATGTCCGCATTCTGCCGCTGCTTCTCGCCGTAGTAGAACAGAAATATAAGCGCTGTGAAGAAGCAGTAAAAGTAGATGGCAAAGTCATACGAGCGCTGATAATTCTTCTTGCGGATAAAGCTCGTGTCCGACTTCGGGTCATTGATGGAAAAGAGGATGGCGCGACTGAAGCCGTCACTCCAGTACGGGCGGTTGGCGTACGCGTACGCGAAGGAATACGTGTCAGAGCCGACTTTGAAGTCGTCAAACGGCACGAATTTGCTGTCATCATCATCGGGATAGCCGCCCGGATACTTCTCGCGGAAGCGCACGAGGTACGGGATGCGCTCGACGTGGTAATAGCGCGTGTAGTCCTCGGTGATGGGACAGCTCTTGTAGGCCTTGCCGTTCTTCAGGATGGTGACACCCACGCGGCTCGCGATTTTGCCTCCTTCCAGCTGCCAGACCTGATGCGCGAGCAGGTCATCGATGCACTTGTCCTTGTCAGCCTGCGGCGCGTCCATCGAGAGGATGCTCTTCACGCTGTTGTAGAGCACGAGCCCTTCCTCCGACTTCGAGAACTTAGCACCGTTGTAGAACGTCGTAAAGCTGAAGAAGTACCAGGTCGCCCCGGCGAGCAGGAAGCTACGGCAAAGGCCACCGCCTTGACGGATGTGCTGAGTTTCCGGATGCTGCAAAACATCCCGACAGGGTACGCCCAGAACAGCGCGAACAGAGCGTACTGGACATAGGGGATTTCCAGATTCTCGTTGGCCGCATAGGCGACGACGGCGACGAGTATGATGGATGCGATGGACCAGATCTGCCAGAGTCGGCTCTGGCACCACGCTTGAAAGATGTCTTTGATGATGTCCAGGCTGCGAATGGCCACGCGGACACTTCCCTTCTCTCATAGTTAAATAGGTTAAATAGGATTGAATAGCAAATGCCCCTCTGGCATGGTCCCCATGTCAAAGGGGCATCTTTCTTGAAAGCAGCCGGTCAGTCTTTAGCAGCCTGGATGATGGCCTCGGCCGATTTTTCCGGCACGGGCTCGTAGCGGGCGAAGGCGAGCGTGTAGCTGCCGCGGCCCTGCGTCAGGGAGCGCAGCTCCGTCGCGAAGCGGTAGAGCTCCGACTCCGGGACCTCCGCGTGGATCTCGCTCATGTCCTTGCCCTTGCCCTCGATGCCGAGGATGCGCGCGCGCTTGGCATTCAAGCGGCCCATGACGTCGCCCATGTAGTACTCTGGCGCGGTGATGCGGATGTCATCAATCGGCTCGAGCAGGATGGGGCTCGCTCCATGACGCCCTTGCGGATGGCGAGCGCCGTCGCCGTCTTGAAGGCGGCTTCTGAGGAATCAACCGTGTGGTACGAGCCGTCGTAGAGGTTGACCTTGACGTCGACGACGGGGTAGCCCGCCAGCACGCCGCCAGAGAGCGTCTCAGCCGTGCCCTTCTCGACGGCCGGGATGTACTGGCGCGGCACGCTGCCGCCGAAGATGGTCTCGGTGAACGCATTGCCAGCGCCTGCCTCCTGCGGGCTGATCTCGAGCCAGACGTCGCCGTACTGACCGTGGCCGCCGCTCTGTTTCTTGTGCTTGCCCTGCACCTTGACGCTCTTGCGGATGGTCTCGCGGTACGCCACGCGCGGCTCATGCAGCTCGAGCTCCACGCCGAACTTGCGCTGGAGCTTGTCGCGCAGGACTTCGAGGTGGACCTCGCCGATGCCGCGCAGTATGGTCTCATGCGTCTCCTGATTCTTCTCCACGAGGATGGTCGGGTCCTCATCCTGCTGCTTGGCCAGCGCGCCAAAGACCTTGTCCTCCTCGCCCTTCTTCTTTGCCGAGGCCGCCATCGCGAGCATCGTGCCGGATAGGCGATCTCCTCGTAGATGATGGGGTCTGCAGCATCGCAGACGTATCACCCGTCTTGACGGACTGCAGTTTCGTCGTCGCGACGATGTCACCCGCCTCCGCCGTGCCGAGATGCTCCTGCCGCTTGCCCTGCAGCGAGAAGATCGTGCCGACGCGCTCCGTGTTCTCCTTGTTTGGATGCATGTAGGTCGCATCGCCCTTCATCGTACCGGAGAAGATGCGCATGTAGCTCATGCGACCGACGAACGGGTCGACGATCGTCTTGAAGACCTGCGCGGAGAAGGCATCTTCCGTGTGGCGCTCCTTGAGGTCGCCGTCCTTGGGATCCATGCCGATGGCGACGTGGAAGTACGGCGTCGGCATGTACTCGACCATGCCGTTCATGAGCTTCTTGACGCCGATGTTCTGCTTGGCCGAACCGCAGAAGACCGGGAAGATCTTGCCCGCCTGGATGCCTTCGATGAGGCTGCGGCCACCTCGACCTCCGTGATCTCCGTGCCTCGATGTACTTCTCGAGCAGCTCGTTGTTGAACTCGGCGACGGATTCGATGAGCTTCTGGCGCGCCTCTTCGACATCGCCCTTGATGTACTCCGGGATATCCGCGATGAGGTCCTCCTCATCGTGCGTGACGATCTTCATGTGCAGGGCCAGAAGGTCGACGACGCCTGGAAAGCCGCCTCCTGGCCAATCGGCAGCTGTACGGGCACGACGCCATCGCCGAAGCGCACGCGCAGCTCCTCGACGACCTGACGGAAGTGGCGTGCTCGCGGTCCATCTTGTTGATGAAGAAGGCACGCGGCAGCTCGGCTTCCTCTGCATAGCGCCATGCCTTCTCCGTCTCGACTTCGATGCCCGAGGGCGCCGAGATCACGATGAGGCACTGTCGGCCGCCGTCAGGGCATCCTTGACCTCGCCGACGAAGTCGGGTAGCCCGGCGTGTCGATGAAATTGATCTTATAGTCACGCCATTCGCAGGCAGCGAGCTTCAGGTTGATCGTCATGCCACGGCTCTCTTCCTCCGGCTCACAGTCGAGGACACTCGTGTGCTCTTCCACGCTGCCGAGGCGCTTGACCGCGCCCGCATTGAAGAGGCAGGCATCGAGCAGGCTCGTCTTGCCCGTCTTGCCATGGCCGATGACGGCAACATTGCGCAGGTTGGAACTCTTGTAAGATTTCATCGCAATCCCTCCTAGTGCTTCGTATTTTCATCTATGTGTATCTATATTCGCTAGAAGTCAGAATTTTCCTGCCTGACAAAAAAAGAAATAATGCCCTGCAGGCTGCAGAGCATTATTTCTTCCAGATGATGGTCTTCCTGATATAGATGCGTCGGCTCAGCCGCTCAGTCATCTTCGTAGATGTCCTCCTCGAGGCGCATGAGCAGGTAGCAGTAATCCGAGAGGCGGTTGAGGTAGATGAGGTCGCTCGCGGCCACTTCCTCCGCCTCTGCAAGGCGGCAGGCGCAGCGCTCGGCGCGACGGGCCGTCGTGCGCGCGAGGTCCAACATCGCGCCGCTCTGTGAGCCACCGGGGATGATGAAGGCGTGTTCTTCCGGCAGGTCCGACTCCACATCGTCGCACCAGTCCTCGAGCTCGTGCACGTCTTCCATCGTGATGCGCGGCTCCTTGCCGCAGCTCGCAAAATCCGCCATGAGGCGGGCATCTTGCGCTGCAGCTGCAAGATGCGCTCGGCCACATCGTCCTTATCGGAGAAGGCGCGGGCCAGTCCGAGCGCCGAGTCCACCTCATCGAGCGTGCCGTACGTGTCGACACGCAGGCGCTCTTCTTGACGCGCTCACCCGTCAGCAGGCTCGTCTCACCATGATCTCCCGTCTTTGTCGTGATTGACATGAGAACTCCTCCTCTCAATCCTCTTAATCGTCGGCTTCGACATGATACGTGCCGTCGTAGATCTCCGTCTGATTGAAGAAGATCGCGATCTCGCGCGCAGCGCTCTCCGGGCTGTCGGAGGCATGCACAGCATTGCGGCGGCCCGAAGTGGCGAACTGCTTGCGGATTGTGCCCTCCTCGGCATCCTTCGGGTTCGTCTTGCCGTTGATCTTGCGCACGCGGGCAATCGCGTCTTCGCCCTCGAGGACCATCGCGATGAGCGGGCCGGAGGTCATGAAGCCGACGAGGTCATGGTAATACGGACGGCCGATGTGCTCGGCATAGTGGATGGATGCCAGCCGATCGTCCATCTTCAACAGCTTCATGGCCAGGATGCGGAAGCCCTCACTCTCATACCGCTTGATGATATCGCCTGCATGGTGTCTTGCAAATGCATCTGGTTTGATTAGTACAAGTGTCTTTTCCATTTGATGATCCCCTTATTCCTGATAATGCCTTAAGGCGGCAGAAGGCTCAGAGCCGTTCTGCTGCTTCCTTGTAGTGCTCTGCCACCTTGCGGTAGCGCAGCGAAGATTCCTGGAGTGCCTCAATCTCGTCATCGCGCAGGCCGCGGACGATCTGCGCCGGATTCCCGTAGACCAGGGAGTTCGACGGGATCTTGCGGTCCCGCTCGATCATCGTGCCGGCACCGATGACGACATTCTCGCCGATGACCGTGTTGCCCATGATGATGGAGCCCATGCCGATGAGCGTGTGGTCGCCGATGCTCTTGCTGTGGATGACGGCGTTGTGACCGATGATGACGCCCTCGCCGATTGTCGTCGGATGATCGTGCATCACATGGATGGTCGCATTCTCCTGGATGTTCGTGTTCTTGCCGATCTTGATGGGCTGGAAGTCGCCGCGGACGACGGCGCCGAACCACACGCTCACACCCTCTTCAATCGTGACATCGCCGGCGACAACGGCCGTCGGTGCCAAAAAGACGCTCTCGTCAATCTTCGGTGCAGCGGATTTATAGGGCATGATGATTGCCATATCGATTCCCCCTCGCGCAGAATTTACTTTGTGCTCAGTGTTGTTGCTTATCTATTTATGATTTATTCGCGAAAAAAGAAATCTTCCTGCCTTGAACAGGAAGATTTCTTTCTCATCAATTTCATATGGTGGCAGCGTCCCCCGATTGGCTTGCGGCGCGCAAGGTGGCGAGCTCGTGCACGAGGCGGGCCGTCTGGCGTCCAGCAAGCCACTGGCCGATGGCGCGGCCCTTGAGCTCTTTGGGTGCATCTTTGCCGCTGATGGCATGCATGGCTGCGAGCAGTCTCTCGCCATGCCGCAGGTAGTCGGGCAGGCTATGGTGGTCTGCCTCGATGACGGCATTGAAGTCCGCGAGCGTGAGCACGGAGCGCTGCTTGTCGATGGCGAGCAGCAGCGCGGCAATCTTGCCGGGCCGCTCCAAGAGCGGCGCGCGCATGTGCTGCTTGATGAGGAAGCGGCCGGCACGCAGCCAGTCTTTCGGCAGCGTCACGCGCCGATCCCATGCGGCGAGCTGCTCGAGCCCGCGCTGTTCATGGCCGTAGTGGTGTGGCTCCATCGCCTTCGGCGTCGTGCCCTTGCCGATGTCGTGAACGAGCGCGGCGAAGCGCGCGGCGATATTCGCCGTCTTAGAGGCGGCGCCGTCGACGACCAGGAGCGTGTGCTGCCAGGCATCGCCCTCGGGATGATACTCCGGCGGCTGTGTCTTGCCGATGAGCAGCGAAAGCTCGGGGAAGGTCACCGAGAGGATGCCTGCGCGCTCGAGCGCGCGGAAGAACACGGAAGGCCGCTTTGCCTGCAGGGCGCGCCGCAATTCGGCGACGATGCGCTCCTGCGGCTCATGCTGCAGCTCTTCGCGGCAGGCGTGCATGTAGCGGCTCGTCTGCTCCGCGATGGAGAAGCCGAACTCTGCCGCTTGGCGCGCCGCGCGCAACGCGCGCACGGGGTCTTCCATGAAGTGCGGTGAGACGGCGCGGATGATGCCTTTTTCGACATCGCACGCGCGTGATACGGGTCAATCAAGGTCTTCGCGGGAAGTTCGAGCGCCATGCTGTTCATCGTCGTGTCGCGCCGGTAGAGGTCCTCCTCCACCGTCACAGACGGGTCGTACGAGACGCGGAAGCCGCGGTAGCCCTGCCCCTCTTTCCGCTCCTTGCGCGCAAAGCGACCTCGGAGAGGCAGCCATCGATGGAGACGAGGTAGACGGGAAAGCCGTGCCCGACCTTCTGGGCATCCGGGAAGAGCTGCTGGAAGTCCGCCTCCGCGATGCCGGAGACCATGTAGTCCTTGTCGTGCGGCCGCACGTGGCGCAGTGCATCGCGCACCCAGCCGCCGACGATGAAGACGCGCGCGCCGTGTGCGTGCAGGACCTTGGCAAATGCCTCTTCCGTCATAGATACTCCCTCACTTCAGGATCTGTGCGCCGTGCGTGTCGAGATTGAGCGTCAGGATGCGCGCCTCAACATCGTGCTCGCGGAACGCCTCGAGCATGGCCTTGCCGACGGCTTCTTCCGCATGGCGGCGCTCCAGCACGTAGGCGATGAGGCATGGGCCCGCACCGCTCAGGGTTGCCCCTGCGGCGCCCGCTTTGCGCGCGGCCTTGAAGACATCGTACATGCCCGGGATGAGCTCCGCGCGGTACGGCTGATGCAGGGCATCGTCGAGTCCGAGGCGCAGGTAGCGCTCATTGCCGCGCGTCAGGGCTGCGACGAGCATCGAAGCGCGGCCGATGTTGAAGATGGCGTCCTTCATCGGCACTTCCGTCGGCAGGACCTTGCGGGCCATGCGCGTCGAGAGCGGGAAGTTCGGCACGGCGACGACGAACTTCATGCGGAAGCGCGGCAGGAAGCTGAAGCAGTCGACGCGGCCGTTCGTGACGGCATTGACCGTGAAGCCGCCGAAGATGGCCGGCGCCACGTTGTCGGGATGGCCCTCGATATCCGTCGCGAACTGCAGGATCTCGCGACGGTTGAACGGCGTGCCAATCAGGGCATTCGCCGCCGTCAGGCCGGCGACGATGGCCGTCGCCGAACTGCCGAGACCGCGTGAGAGCGGTACGCGGTTCTCCATGTGGATGACGGCGCGCGGTACTCCTTGTCCTTGCCGGCCTTGCCCAAGAGGTACTGTGCCGACCGCCAGACGATGTTGCGGTTGTCACACGGGATGTTCGTCGCCCCCTCGCCCGTCATCGTGATGGACAGACCCGGCTCGCGCGTCAGGCGCAGCTCGAGGTCATTGTAGACCGTGCAGGCGAGCCCGAGGCAGTCGAAGCCTGGGCCGCAGTTGGCACTCGTACCGGGAACGCGGACGCGAACGCTTTTCTCTGTCATGCTCTTACCCCCGTTCCTCATTCTCGACGCGGATGACGTTGCGGACCTCATCGACGACCGGCAGCTTGCGCAGTGCCTTCAGCGCCTTCTCGATGCGCTTGTGCTCGACGAGATGCGTGATAGCGACGATCTCCGCATGGTCGACGACATTGCGGCGCGTCTGGATGACCGACTTGAGCTGACGCCGGCATCACCGAAGGCCGTCGCGATGGCACCGAGGACACCCGGCTTGTCGTCGACGAGCAGGCGCACGTAGTAGGAAGAGGAGGTCGCATCGAGTGGGCAGAGCTTCTTCTTCTCGTAGCAGGTGCAGCGCACATGGCCGAAAGTGCGATTGATGATGTCGCGCGCGACGTCGATGATGTCGGAGAGACAGCCGAAGCCGTCGGCAGCGAGCCCGCGCCCTGCCCGTAGAACATCGCCTCGCCGATGGCGTTGCCGCGCACGAAGATGGCGTTGTAGACGCCGTTGACCGAGGCCAGCGGATGCGTCTTCGGCAGGAAGACCGGGTGAACGCGCACGTCGACGCGTCTTCATCCGAGTCCTTGCCGACGGCCAGCAGCTTGATGACGTAGCGAGATCTTTCGCGTACTCGATGTCGTCCGGCGTGATCTTCGTGATACCCTCGACCGAGACGTCTTCGAGCTGCACGCGCGTGTTGAACGCGAGCGAGGCGAGGATGGCCGCCTTGCGCGCCGCATCGAGGCCATCGACGTCCGCGACGGGTTCGCCTCCGCATAGCCCTTGGCCTGTGCTTCCTTGAGGACGGTGTCGTAGTCGGCGCCGCACTCCGTCATCTTCGTCAGCATGTAGTTCGTCGTGCCGTTGACGATGCCGAGGATCTCCGTGATGCGGTTGGCCGTCAGGCACTGCTTGAGCGGCGTGATGATTGGGATGCCGCCGCCGACGCTCGCCTCGAAGCGGAAGTCGACATCCTTCTTCTCGGCCATCGCGAACATGTCCTTGCCGAACTGCGCGACGACGTCCTTGTTGGCCGTCACGACGCTCTTGCCGGCTTCCATCGCGCGCAGCATGTACTCGCGCGCCGGGTGGATGCCGCCCATGAGCTCCACGACGACATCGATCTCCGGGTCATCGAGGATATCCTCGATCTTGTCTGTGAGCTTGACACACCCAAGCTGCGGGCGCGGCTTCTTCACATCGCGCACGAGCACCGTCTTGATTTCAATCGGTGTGCCGACGCGTTCCGTAATCTGCGGCCGATTCATCTCGAGCACCCGAATGACGCCTGATCCGACCGTACCGGACCCGAGCAGACCAATCTTTATAATTTTTCCCATCCGACACACCTTCTTTCCTTAGGACTGACCGAGAACTTCGAGGCGCTTGACGCCGTCGACCATGCGGAGCTTGTCGAGCAGGGCCTCGAGGTCAACCGAGAGGTTCGCCGTCTCGATGGAGACCGTGGCATTCGCGACGCCTGCAGGGGGATGCCCTGATTGATCGTCATGACGCTGCCCGAATCGGCCGAGATCGTGTTGAGCACGCTCGAGAGCACGCCCTTCTTGTGCTCAAGCAGCAGTGTCAGCGTGACGATCTTGTTCTGGCTTGCCTCGTAGAACGGGAAGACGTAGTCCTTGTACTTGTAGTAGGCACTGCGCGAGAGCTCCATCTTCTCAACGGCCTCGTTGATCGTGCGCGCATCGCCGCGCTTGAGCATCTCCTTGACGCGGATGGTCTTCTTGATTGCCTCTGGAAGGATTTCCTCGCGGACGAGGAAGAACCCGCTTTTATCGTTGTTCATATATTACGCCTCCAATGGATACTATTCTTTTGACAAAGGATAGTATACCATAAGATGTGCACAAATGCCAATGGAATTTCCGACTTTGTCCAAATCCTAAGGATGGATTTCACAAAATGTTAACTTTCTCACAGCACGATACCCAAAAAGCGTAAAAAAACAGCCTGCATCTGCAGGCTGCAAACATTCGTAGTAAAACCGGATACGGACACATGACACTTTGTCGCTCAATCGCGGTGGCCGGCGTGTATCTTGTTCTCGGTACCGTTCATGAGGCGGACAATGTTGGACTTGTGGCGGATGATGATGAAAGCCGCTGCGAGTACGCCGAAGGCGGTGTACGGCATGGGGTAGCCCCAGACGTACGCGAGGACGGGCACGAGTGCCGCCGCGATGCACGAGCCGAGCGAGACGTACTTCGTGATCATGACGATGACGAGCCAGACGAGGAAGACGATGAGCTCGGCACCGGCATGAGCATCGCGATGACGCCAAGGCCGGTCGCCACGCCCTTGCCACCCTTGAAGTGCAGGAAGAGCGAGCACGAATGGCCGACGATGGCCAGGATGCCCGCGATGACCATGATGAGCGGCGAAGCGGTGAATACCTCTGCCAGACCGACGCTCAGCGCGCCCTTGAGGAAGTCAAGCAGGAAGATCAGGAAGCCCGGGCCTTGCCGAGCGTGCGCCAGGCATTCGTCGCACCGATGTTGTGGCTGCCGTATTCGCGCAGGTCGACGTGCCAGAGCAACTTGCCGAAGACAAGGCCGTTCGGGATGGAGCCCAACAGGTAGCTTGCGAGGCAGACGAGGAGGACCGATGCCATCAGTAATCCTCCTCCTCTTTGCGCGCGCGCACGATGAGGCGCAGCGGCGTGCCCTCAAAGCCGAACTGCTCGCGCAGGCGGTTCTCGATGAAGCGCAGGTACGAGAAGTGCATGAGCTCCGGGTCGTTGACGAAGATGATGAACTTCGGCGGGCAGATGTCCGTCTGCGTCATGAAGAGGATCTTGAGCTGGCGGCCGCGGTGCATCGGCGGCGGATTGACCGAGACAGCATCGCGGATGAGCTCGTTGAGGACGCTCGTCTTGATGCGCATGGCCTGCTGCTCGGCCACGTAGCGCACGAGGTCCGTCACGCGCGCAACGCGCTGACCCGTCAGTGCCGACGTGTAGAGCACCGGCGCATACTGCAGGAAGCCGAGCTTGTCGCGCAGTTCGTCGGTGAAGCGCAGCGTCGACTTGTCATCCTTGTCCGGATAGATATCCCACTTGTTGACGACGATGACAACGCCCTTGCCCGACTCGTGGGCGTAGCCCGCGATCTTCTTGTCCTGCTCCGTGATGCCCTCGAAGGCGTTGATCATCATGAGCACGACGTCGGCGCGGTCGATGGCGCGCAGCGAGCGCATGACGCTGTAGCGCTCGACCGGCTCGTCGATCTTGCCGCGGCGGCGCATGCCCGCCGTGTCGATCAGCGTGAACTTCGTGCCATCCTTCGTGAAGTGCGTGTCGATGGCATCGCGCGTCGTGCCCGGCACATCGCTGACGATGACGCGCTCCTCGCCGAGGATTGCATTGACGATGGAGGACTTGCCGACATTCGGGCGGCCGATGACCGCGATGCTGATCTCATCCTCGTCCTTGGCCTCTTCCTCTTTCTTCGGGAAGGCCGCGACGATCGCGTCGAGCAGATCGCCGAGGTTCATGCGTTCGAGGCCGAGATGGGGATCGGATCGCCAAGGCCCAGGTTGTAGAACTCGTAGACGTCCATCGCGCGCTGCGGGCTGTCGATCTTGTTGACCGCGAGGATCACAGGCTTCTTCGTGCTGCGCAGCAGGCGCGCGACCTCCTCGTCCGCCGTCGTCAGACCGGAGCGGCCGTCGACGAGGAACAGGATGACGTCTGCCTCGTCCATGGCCAGCTGTGCCTGCTGGCGCATCGACTTGAGGATGTGGTTGCTCTCATCAAACTCGATGCCGCCGGTGTCGATCATCGTGAAGTGCTGGTTGAGCCACTCCGCATCGAGGTAGATGCGGTCGCGCGTGACGCCCGGCATGTCGTCGACGATGGAGACGCGCTTCTTGCCGATCTGATTGAAGAGCGTGGACTTGCGACATTCGGACGGCCGACAATCGCCACGATTGGTTTGCTCATATTCATCCCTCTTTCTATATAAAATCAAAGTCAAAATCAGTACTGGATGTTCTTCGTGTAGCCCGCGTTGCTCTGCCACATGTAGGACGTCTCACCCGCGCGGCGCTTCGCGTAGTGCGGCCAGTCCAGCAAGGCGCGATAGTAGTCGCCCCCCGTCTGCACGGGCTCGATGCGGCTCGCGGGGAATTCTTCGCGCATAGCCGTGAGGCTCACATCGTCGAGGAAGATGTCCTCGCCCGAGCGCAGTGCGGGCTCCGGTATGAGGATGCCCGAGCGTGGTCCCGAGAGCGCCTTGAGCTGCTCGATGATGTCATGCGCCGTCAGCAGGCCGGAGACGTTGACTGTCGTGCCGAAGTGCTTGTTCTCAACCGGCACGATGCGCACGTGGAGGTTTGGCTGCTCGGCCTCGGCCTTCTCTGCGAGCTCCTGCATGACGGGTGCGACGGCCGTGCCCGTGACGACGTCGAGATAGACGGGCGCCTCATACGGCGCAGTCTCCCCGTGCGCTTCGGACTCTTTCTCCCAGTCGTTGATGAAATTGCGCGTGAGGCCGATGCCGTTGTCGAGCTGCGGGAAGCCGTCATAGAACGAAGTCGGCGGCACGGGGCGCCCGGCGAGGAAGTAGAACTCATCGCCGAGGTAGATGAAGGTGCGCCCCTCCTCCTCTTGTATCTTCTTCTGCCACTTCTCGACCTCGTCGATGACGCGCGCGGCCCCCTGCGCATCGAACTGGTGCAAGGGGAAGGGGTCCGTGCGGTACTTCGTGATGCCGACAGGCACGATGGCCAGCGACAGGGCGTGCGGCCGCCGCGCGACGACCTCGCGGATCGTGCGTTCGAGCTCCGCGCCGTCGTTGAGACCGGCACAGAGCACGACCTGCGTGTGGTAATCGGCGCCGGCCGCCTCGAGGTTGTCGAGCTGCTCCGCGATCTTCGCCGCGCCGGGGCAGCGCAGCATCTGTGCGCGCAGTTCCGGATTCATGCACTGCACCGAGACGAAGAGCGGCGACAGGTGGAACTGCTTGATGCGCCGGAAGTCGTTCGGCCCCATGTTCGTCATCGTGACGAAGTTGCCGTAGAGGAAGGACAGGCGGTAGTCGTCGTCCTTGATGGAGAGGCTCTGGCGCATGTTCGGCGCAATCATGTCGACGAAGCAGAAGTAGCAGTGATTCGCACAGTTGCGGATGCCGTCGAAGACGGCCGACTCAAACTCGACGCCGAGTTCCTCGTCGATCTCCTTCTCGAACGAGATCATCTCCTGCTCGCCGTCGGCGTGCTCGACGAGCATGTCGATCTCCTCGTCGGCCATGGCAAAGCTCAGGTCGATGATGTCGCGAAGTCCCTGCCCGTTGATTTCAAGGATCTTGTCGCCCGGCACGAGCTCCAGTTCTTCTGCCAAGCTGCCCGGATAGACGCGCAGGATGATACCTGGATAGTATTTGCTCATATTTTTACTCTCTTGCACTACAAACAAAGGAGTGATGCATAAAATCATCACTCCTCAGAATGTCTTATCTTATTTTAGACGCAGGTCTCAGTCGCGAGCCTTCGTGATGGACAGCGAGATGCGTTTGCGCTTCGTGTCGATGCGAAGGATCTTGACGCGGACGATATCGCCGACATGTACGGCTTCGTCAGCGCGCTCGATGCGCTTGTCAGCGAGCTCGCCCATCGGGATCAGGCCATCGAAGCCCGGCTCGATTTCCATGAATGCACCGAAGTCCGTCAGCTTGATGACTTTGCCTTCGATGATCTGGCCTTCGCTGTACTTCTCAGCGGAATCATACCACGGATCACGCATCGTATCCTTGACGGACAGCGAGATACGCTTGTTCTCCGGGTCAACGCTCTTGACATAGACGTCGAGTTCCTGACCGACTTCGAGAACATCCGACGGATGCTTGACGCGGTGCCAAGCGAGGTCCGAGATGTGTGCGAGGCCGTCTACGCCGCCGATATCGATGAATGCACCGTAGTCGACGAGGCGCTTGACCGTGCCGCGAACCGTCTGGCCAGCTTCGAGCGTGGAGAAGACTTCCTCTTCCTTCTTAGCGCGCTCAGCTTCGAGGAGCGAACGGCGGGAAAGAACGAGGCGCTGCTTGTGGACATCGATCTCGATGATCTCAGCCTCGACCGTCTGACCGACATAGATGGAGAGATCCTTGACGAAGTGGAGTTCCATCTGGGATGCCGGGATGAAGCCGCGCAGGCCCTCGACGGAGGCAACGAGGCCGCCCTTGACAACCTGTGTGATGTGAGCCTGGACCGTCTCGCCAGCTTCCTTCTTCTTCTCCATCTCCGTCCAAGCGACCATGCGGTCAGCTTTTACCTTGGAGAGGATGCCGCCGTTGTCGCCGCCGAGGGAAACAACGTAGACGTCGATGACATCGCCGACTTTGACGACATCTTCAGCGGACTCCGGAGCCGGGTAAGCCAGCTCGCGCTTCGGGATTGCGATCTCCTGCTTGTATCCAATATCGACATAAGCCTCGTCGCGGTTTACCTGGATGACCTTACCTTTTACAGTGGTGCGCTCCTGGATATCCGGCAGGGACTCCTGTGCTAATAACTCTTCCATGTTCATCTGTTCTGACACTTTTTATATACCTCCTTGATAATCCAGTCCGGTGTAGAAGCACCAGCTGTAATACCAATTTTTTTTATTTTGTCAAACCACTCGTCCTGCAGCTCTGCCGCAGTCTCGATGTGGTAAGTCAGGCACTTCTCGGAACAAAGCTGTGCGAGCCTTGTCGTGTTGGCACTGTTCTTGCCGCCGATGACCAACATGAGGTCAACCTTGCTGGCAAGATCTATGGCAGCGGCCTGTCGCTGATCTGTCGCCGTACAGATGGTTCGCAGGATCCTGATGTCCCTCGACTTCTCAAGAAGGCGCATGACAATCTGACGGAATCGCGCTCCGGAAAACGTCGTCTGGCACACGATGCCGAGTTTGCCGCAGGGCTCGACGGCCTCTGCTTCATCCTCTGTCTCGATGATCTGTGCCTTTCCAGAAGACCATTCAAAGATGCTCTTGACCTCCGGATGTTCCTTCTCTCCGATGATGACCACACTGTACCCTTCATCCACGAGCTCCTTGGCGGAGAGCTGCGCCTTCTTGACGTGCGGACATGTCGCGTCCACGACCTCAAGGCCGCGCGCCTTCGCCTCGTCGTAGACCGTGGGGCCCACGCCGTGCGAGCGGATGATGACAGTCCCCTTCTCCATTTCCTCGAGGCGATCCACCGAGCCGACGCCTTCGCGGCGCAGCCGGTCAACCATCTGCGGGTTGTGGATGATGGGGCCGAGCGTACAAGCAGTCCCGTCAGCAGAAGCATTCTCTCTGGCAATCTTGATGGCGCGCTTGACGCCATAGCAAAAGCCAAGATAATCTGCTAAGATGACTTCCATACATCTACCACCATAAATCATATTATTGCAAAGACGCCCAAAAGGCTTTTTTACAATCTATAGCCTAGTATATCATGCATCAAGGCGTCAGGCAAATGGTTTTAGGAAATTTTTTCAATTTCTTCTCGCATGGCCGCGATGTGTGCCATGATTTCCTGCGAGAAGGCCGCCAGCTGCTCCTTGTCGCGCTTGTCGCCCGTGAAGTGCATCGGCTCGCCGTACATGATGCGGAGCTTTGGCAGGAAGCCGCCGTGCTGCAGGATGCGGTCCGTGCCGACGATGCAGGCCGGCACGACGGGCGCGCCGCTCATCGCGGCGAGCAGGCCGACGCCAGCCTCTGCCTTGTGGAGCTTGCCATCCTTACTGCGCGTGCCCTCGGGGAAGAGTCCGAGCACACGGCCCTGCTTGAGCACATTGATGGCCGCCTTGATGGCGCCGCGGTCAGCCGCGCCACGCTTCACGGGGAAGGCGTGGCAGCGGCGGATGGCCGCCCCGAAAACGGGGTGCTCGAAGAGCTCAATCTTGGCCATGTACGAGACGGGGCGCGGCAAGAACGTCGCGAGGAGTGGCGGGTCCCAGTTGCTCATGTGGTTGGCCGCGAGGATGACCGGCCCCTCTGCGGGCAGATGCTCCTTGCCGTATGTCTTGGCACGGAATAAGATTTGGAAGAAGACAGCAAAGATGATGCGAAGGATTGTGTAGAGCATCGTATCACCTGCACATTCCGATAATGCGCGCGACGACCTCGGGGATCGTCATGCCCGTCGTGTCCAGGAGCGTCGCGTCCTCTGCCTGGACGAGCGGCGAGATCTCCCGCTCCATGTCGGCCTTGTCGCGCGCAGCGATGTCGTGCTCGATATCAGCGAGATTCACCGCAAGCCCCTTCTCGCGCAGTTCCTTATAGCGGCGATTCGCGCGCTCCGCGATGGATGCCGTCAGGTAGATCTTGACGTCGGCGCCCGGCAGCACATTCGTCGCGATATCGCGGCCGTCCATGAGGACGCCGCCGCGCTCTGCCATCTTGCGCTGCAGGTCGACCATCTTCTCGCGCACGGGGCCGAGTGCCGCCACCTGCGAGACGATGTGGCTGACCTCTGACGTGCGGATCTCGCCCGTCACATCCTGCCCGTCGACGCGCACGGTCGTCTTGCCGTTCTCGTACGAGAGGTCCACGTCGATGTCGGGGATGACGGCGAGGATCTTCTCGTCCGTGACTTCCCCGCCCTGCTGCAGGACCTTCCAAGCGACGGCGCGGTACATGGCGCCCGTGTCGATGTACGTATAGCCGAGCTCCTTGGCGGCCAGCTGTGCACCGTGCTCTTGCCGGCGCCAGCGGCCCGTCGATTGCTACTACGAGTTTCTTCAAAACAGATTCCCCCAAATCAAATTGATATGTACGAGCTCATGCCTGAAGGCGGGCGAGCGTACCGTAGAATGCCGGATACGAGATGTTCACACAGTCGGGGCGCTCGATCTCTACGCCCTCGCCGGCCGTGCCGAGGATGGCCAGCGACATCGCCATGCGGTGGTCGTCGTACGAGAAGCAGTTGGCGCACTGCACCTTCGTGCCGCCGTGGATGACGAGGCCATCCTCGCTCGCCTCGACAGAGCCCGGCGCGAGCTTGTTGAATTCGTTCGTGATGGCCTGCAGGCGGTCCGTCTCCTTGACGCGCAGCTCGCCGGCGCCCGTGATGACCGTGTCGCCCTCGGCGAAGAGCGCTGCCACAGCGATGACCGGGATCTCGTCGATGAGGCGCGGCATGATCTCTGCGCCAAATGACGTGCCGTGGAGCTTCACGGCCTCGACGCGGATGTCGGCCGCAGCCTCGCCGCCGCTCACGCGCTCGTTCTCGAGCGTGACGGAAGCCCCATCGCCTTGAGGACGTCGAGGATGCCCGTGCGCGTCGGGTTGACGCCGACATTCTTCAAGAGCAGGCTGCTGCCCGGCACGACGGAGCCCGCCACGAGCCAGTAGGCCGCCGAGCTGATGTCGCCGGGCACTTCGATGGCCTCCGGCGCACGGAAGGAGTCGACCGGCTCGATCGTCACGGCCGTGCCCTCTTTCTTCGTCTCGATGCCGAAGGCTCGAGCATGCGCTCCGTGTGGTCGCGCGAGGTAAACGGCTCGACAACCGTCGTCGGGCCATCTGCGTACATGCCGGCGAGCAAGATAGCGACTTGACCTGCGCGCTCGCGACAGGGCTCTCGTAGACCATGCCGTGCAGGCGGCTCTCTGCCGGCACGATGGTGATGGGCAGCTTCGTGTTGTTCTCGCGCCCGTAGATCTTCGCCCCCATCGCCGAGAGCGGCTTGATGACGCGGCCCATCGGGCGCTTGTACAGCGAGGCGTCGCCCGTGAAGGTCGTCAGGAACGGCTGCGGCGCGAGAATGCCCATCATGAGGCGCAGCGTCGTGCCCGAGTTGCCCGCATCGATGATCGTGGAGGCTTCCTGAAGGCCGTGCAGGCCGTGGCCACAGACCGCGAGCGCCGTCTCCGACTCGAACTCGACCGAAGCGCCGAGCGCCTTCATGCAGGCCGCCGTCGAGAGGCAGTCCTGCGCGTGCAGGAAGTTCGTGATGTGCACCGGCGTCGAGCCGAGTGCCGAGAACATGACGCTGCGGTGCGAGATGGACTTGTCGCCGGGGATCTCGATCGTACCGTGCAGCCCCTGCCTTGCCTTGGCAATCGTTTTCGTATTTTCCATAGAGGTTCCTCCACTCCATTCATCTATCAAGTATCATGCAAAATCCATGCATCAGTCATCGTTCCAGACGCTCCAGCAGCCCGCCGCATTGCCCATCGAGAACGCCGCCTGCAGGTTGTAGCCGCCCGTGTAGGCGTCGACATCGACGACCTCGCCGGCAAAGTAGAGCCCCGGCACAAGCTTCGACTCCATCGTCTTCGGGTTGATCTCCCGCACGGAGACGCCGCCGGCCGTCACGATGGCCTCCGCGAGCGGCCGCGTCTTCGTGATGGTCAGCGTCAGATGCTGCAGCCTCTCGACCAGGCGATGGCGCTCCTCCGCCGTGACCTGGTTCACCGGCTTCTCGGGGTCGAGATAGGCGCAGTCGAGCACCGGCTCGATGAGCTTGTGCGGCAGGAGGTCCATGAGGCCGTTCTTCAGTGACTTGCGGATGTACTGCTCGAAGTCGCGCTGGACGCGCGCATCGAGCTTCTCCGGCGTCAGGGCCGGCTTGAGATTGAGCTCGAGCTCGACGAATTTGCCGTCCGCGAGACATTTGGCAGCCTGACGGCTCATCGAGAGGATGATGGGGCCCGTCACGCCGAAGTGCGTGAACATCATCTCGCCGAACATCTCCTGCACCTTCCCGCCATCGGCGAGCAGCGTAGCGCGGACATTGCGCAGGGAGAGGCCCTGTACATCCTTGACCCACTCTTCCTCCGTCTCGAGCGCACGAGCGAGGGCTGCAGCGGCACGACCGTGTGGCCGAGCTTCTTCGCCATCGCATAGCCATCGCCCGTCGAACCCGTGCCCGGGTACGAGGCGCCGCCCACCGCGAGAATCACGCGTCGGCCTTGTAATGCGCGCCCGACTTCGTGCGCACGCCCGCGACATGGCCTTCCTGCAGCAGGATGTCCGTGACGGGCATCTCGAGCTCGATGCGGACGCCGAGCTCGTGCAGCCGGTGCACCATCGCATCGACGACATCCTGCGCCTTGTCGCTGACGGGAAAGACGCGGTTGCCGCGCTCGACCTTGACGGGCACGCCCTGCTCGACAAAGAAGTCCATGACATCCCGGTTGTCGAAGGCGCGCATCGAGCTGTTGAGGAAGGCGCCGTTGCCGTGGATGTTCCGGATGATCTCGGGGACGTCGGCCGCATTCGTGATGTTGCAGCGTCCCTTGCCCGTGATCATCATCTTGCGGCCGGGCCGCTTCATCTTCTCGAGCAGCGTGACTTCCGCGCCGTTCTCGGCCGCGCGGATGGCGGCCATCATGCCGGCCGGGCCGGCTCCTATGACTAGAATCTGTTTCATCTCGTACACCCCGCCAATCGATAGAGGCTGCTGACTTCTTCTTCCGTCAGGGCGCGGTGCTGGCCACGCGCGACGCCCTTAAGCGTCAGGCCGGCAAAGCGCACGCGCTTGAGCGCTTGACATCGCAGCCGACAGCCGCGAACATGCGGCGGACCTGGCGGTTGCGCCCCTCGTGGATCGTTATCGCAGCGCGCGTGAGGCCTCGCGCGCGTTCACCGGGCTCGCGCTCCGGCAGCAGGCTGACCTTCGCCGGGGCCGTCATGCCGTCTTCGAGCAGCAGCCCGTCCCGGAGCATCTGGAGCTTTTCCTCAGTCAGCTTCCCCGTCACGCCCGCATGATACGTCTTCTCGACCTCGAAGCGCGGGTGCAGCAGGCCGTTCATCAGAGCACCGTCGTTCGTGATGAGCAGCAGGCCCTCCGTGTTGTTGTCGAGACGCCCGACCGGATAGACGCGCTCGCGGACCTCCGGCAGCAGGTCGAGCACCGTGCGGCGCCCGCGGTCGTCCTTCGCCGTCGAGAGATACCCCTTCGGCTTGTTGAGCAGCAGGTAGACGTGCTGCTCCTCTCCCGCGATTTTCTTGCCGTCGACCAGTATCGTGTGCGCCGAAGGGTCGACCTTCGTGCCGAGCTCGCGCACAACTTGGCCGTCAACCCGGACGCGGCCCTCCAGGATCATCTTCTCCGCCGCGCGCCGCGAGGCGATGCCGGCCTGGCTGATGATCTTCTGCAGGCGTTCCTCTTGCATCATGCACTCATCCTTTCACCAGTGACCGCAGGAAGTTCCAGACCGTCAGGAAGAACGAGCGGCGCGTGATGTCAGCTCCTGCGAGCAGGTCGGTCGAAGCGACTTCTTTGCCGTCGAGCTCCACGACGAAGCGGCCGACAGTATCGCCCTCCTTGATGGGCGCGCGCAGGTCATCGGCCTCGATGCGCGTCTTGTAGGCTTCGCCCTCGCCCTTGAGCTTGGCGAGCGTCAGCGTCTCAGCAGCTTCAAGGGCAGCTTGCGGCCCGTGCCGCCTGCGACATTAGCATAGCCCGCCGTATCGCCCTCTTTGACGATTGTGTCCGGCTCGACATGCGCGAAGCCGTAGTCGAGCAGCTTGATCGAGTCGTTCCACATGTAGACCGAGTCGAGCACGACGGCGACGAGCTGCAGCCCGTCCTTCTTCGCGCCCGAGACGAGGCAGCGGCCGGCGGCATCCGTGTAGCCCGTCTTGACGCCGTTGGCACCGCGGTAGAGCCAGAGCATCTGGTTCTCGTTGCGCAGATGGTGCGACGGGTCCTTGACCCAGTCGAAGTCGATCTCCCTCGTGCTGACGATCTGCTCGAAGCCCGGCACGCGGTAGCCGTAGGCCGTGATCTTCGCGAGGTCGTAGGCCGTCGTGTAGTGGTCATCGCGCGGCAGGCCATTGGCGTTGGCGAAGTTCGTGTTGACGGCGCCAATCTCGTGCGCCTTCGCGGTCATCATCGCGGCGAACTTGTCGACGGAGCCGCGATGTGCTCTGCGACAGCGACCGTCGCGTCGTTGCCGGAGTGCATCATCATGCCGTAGAGCAGGTCGCCCATGCGGATCTTCTCGCCCGCCTCGAGCCAGAGCGTCGAGCCCTCCGTGCCAGCGGCATTGCTGCTGACCGTCACCATGTCATCCATGTTGGAATGTTCGAGCGCCAGGATGAGTGTCATGATCTTCGTCGTGCTCGCCGGAAAGCGGCGCTCGTCCTTGTTGCGCTCGTAGATGACCTGGCCCGATGCGGCATCGATGACGACAGCCGAGCGCGCCGTCAGGTTCTGCAATGGGTCATCGGGACTGATGACGAGTCCCGGGATATCGGGGCGCGGCATCTCCTTGATATCATAGACGGCCTCTGCCTGCACTGGCGTGGCAGCGATCTGTGGCACGAAAAATGCCAGAGCGAGCCACCCGCGAGCAGGAGATGGCCGATTCTTCTCTGTTTCAATCTGAATTCAAACTCCTTGTATTCCCTCATTTTCCCTCAAAACACATCGGGGAGAAGGATAAATCATCCCTATTTTATCATCCATTCCCGCTCCCCGCAATAAGCCGCGCTCAGCGTTTCCGGACTTTTCCCGCGCCGACGATAGCCGTAAGCCGTTCAAATGTCTCGGCTGCGTCATCGAGCCAGAAATTCTCGCGGGCTTTCTGCCAGTGGCCGCCCGAGTGGAAGAACGTCGCGTAGTCGCCGTGATGCGCGGCGATGAGCTGCTTCATCTCCGTGCGCTTCGCCTCGGGCAGGCCGCCTGCCGGCAGCTCGATGTAGTAGCGAAGCGGTAGTCCTTGAGCGCCCAGACCGAATCAGCGATGAGCTTGACCGTCTCATCCGTCATGTCGATGTGCCCCTGCACGACGACAGGCGTGTCGGGCACGAGCAGGTTCATGTTCTGGTAGAACGTGCGCGGGAAGACCGTGACCTCGATGGAGTCAGTGAAGTCCTCAATCGTCGCAAAGCACATCGTGTCCCCCTTCTTCGTCGTAATGCGCTTCGCCTCCGTCAACATGCCACCGATGCGCACGACCTGCTTGTCGCGCACGGTATCCGGCTGCAGGCTGCCGATGCGCGGCAGGTTCTCAAGCTTTGCCGCGTACTGGTCCAGCGGATGGCCCGTGATGTAGAAGCCCGTCGCCTCCTTCTCCCAGCGCAGCCGCTCTGCCTTCGGCACTTCATCAATGTCCGGCAGCTGCAGCATGCCCGTCTCCTCGATCGTCTCGTCGGAGAAGAGGCCCATCTGGCCGCTCACGGCGTCCTTCTGCTGCTGGGCCGCTTCCATGACGGTCTGCGGCAGGATAGCGAGGAGCTGACTGCGCTTCGCGCCGAACGAGTCGAACGCGCCGCACTTGATGAGGCTCTCGATGACGCGGCGGTTGACGACGCGCATGTCGACGCGGCGACAGAAGTCCGAGAGCGAGCCGAAGGGGCCGCCCGCCTCGCGGATGCGCGCGACATTCTCGATGGCCGTCTCGCCGACATTGCGCACGGCGGCGAGTCCGAAGCGGATAGCATTCCCGTCGACGCTGAAGTAGGCGGAGCTCGCATTAATGTCCGGCGGCAGGATCTTGATGCCCATGCGGCGGCAGAGCTCGATGTAGGTCGAAACCTTCGGCGTGTCCATGATGCTCGTGAGCATCGCCGCCATGAACTCCGCCGGATAGTGCGCCTTGAGATAGGCCGTCTGCCAAGCGACGAGCGCGTACGCCGCACTGTGCGACTTGTTGAAGCCGTAGTCGGCGAAGTGCGTCAAGAGGTCGAAGATCGTGTTGGCAAGGCCCGCATCAATGTGGTTCTTCTCGCAGCCATCGAGGAAGTTCTCCTTCTGTGCCATCAGGATCTCGTGCTTCTTCTTGCCCATTGCGCGGCGCAAGAGGTCCGCCTGTCCGAGCGTGAAGCCCGCGAGCACCTGCACGATCTGCATGACCTGCTCCTGATAGAGCACGACGCGAACGTCTCCTTGAGGATGGGCTCTAGGAGCGGGTGCATATAGGTGACTTCCTTCTCTCCATGGCGCCCCTTGATGAAGTCCTCGACCATGCCGCTGCCCAAAGGGCCCGGACGGTAGAGCGCGACGAGCGGGATGAGGTCGGCGAAGTTCTCGGGCGCGAGGTCGCGCACGAGCTGCGTCATGCCGGCCGACTCCATCTGGAACACCGCGCCCGTCTTGCCCTCGCAGAGCATCTTCGAGGTCAGTTCGTCCGTCAGCGGGATCTTGTCGATGTCGACCTTCTCATGTCGGCTCTTCTCGATGTTCGCGATGGTGTCGCTGATGACCGTCAGCGTGCGCAGGCCGAGGAAGTCCATCTTGAGGAGGCCGAGTTCCTCGACGTGGTCCTTGTCGTACTCCGTGACGAGCGTGCCCTCCGAGATGGAGACCGGCACGTAGTCCGTCAGCGGATGGCGCGCGATCACGACGCCGGCAGCATGCGTCGACGAGTGGCGCGGCAGGCCCTCGATCTTGCGCGCGAGGTCGATGAGCCGGTGGACGTCCTCACTGCTCTCGTACGCCTTGCGAAAATCGGCCGACTCCTGCATCGCCTTGTCGAGCGTAATCTTAAGCTCGTTCGGCACGAGCTTCGCGATCTCCGCCACCTCCGCATACGGCAGGTTGAGCACGCGCCCGACATCGCGGATGGCGCCCTTCGCCGCCATCGTGCCGAAGGTGACGATCTGCGCGACGTGGTCATAGCCGTAGCGCTCCTTGACGTAGTCGATGACCTTGCCGCGCTGGATGTAGTCGAAGTCGACATCGATGTCCGGCATCGTCACGCGCTCCGGATTGAGGAAGCGCTCAAAGAGCAGGTCGTACTTCAGCGGGTCGAGGTTCGTGATGCCGAGCAGGTAGCGACGATGCTGCCGGCGGCCGAGCCGCGGCCCGGGCCAACGCCGATGCCGTGCTCGCGCGAGTAATTGATGAAATCCCAGACGATGAGGAAATAGCTGTCATAGCCCATGCGGTGGATGATGCCGAGCTCGTACTCAAGGCGCTCGCGGATCTTCTCCGTGACCGTTGCGTAGCGGCGCGGCAAATTCTCCTCGCAGAGGTAGCGCAGGTAGGCTTCATCGTCGGCATACGGCGCTGGGATTGGGTAATATGGCAGCTGCAGGTGGCCGAACTCGAAGTCGACCTTACAGCGCGCAGCGATCTTCTCCGTGTTGGCGATGGCCTCCGGCAAGTCGGGAAACAGCGCTGCCATCTCCTCCGGCGACTTCAGGTAGTAGTCGTCGCTCGCGAAGCGCATGCGGTCGGGATCGTCGAACGTCTTGTTCATCTGGATGCAGAGCAGGATGTCGTGGAACTCGCTGTCCTCGCGGTGCACGTAGTGCAGGTCGTTCGTCGCGACGAGCCCGACATCGTACTTCTTGGCGAGCTCGACGAGGCCGGCGTTGGCCTTGCGCTCCTCCGGCAGGCCGTGGTTCTGGATCTCGAGGAAGAAGTTCTCGCGGCCAAAGATCTCGAGGTATTCGCGCACGAGCGCGTCGGCGTGCTCCATGTTGTCCTGCAGGATAGCGCGCGGAATCTCGCCGGCGATGCAGGCCGAGAGGCAGATGATGCCTCGTGGTACTGGCGCAGGAGGTCCTTGTCGACGCGCGGCTTGTAGTACATGCCCTCGACGTTGGCCAGCGAGACGAGCTTGACGAGGTTGCGGTAGCCCGTCTGGTTCTCCGCGAGCAGAATCAGGTGGTAGTAGCGGACGCCATTGACCTCGCGGTGCTCCTGGCGCGCGCCCGGGGCCACGTAGACCTCGCAGCCGATGATGGCTTCACGCCCTGCTTCTTTGCCTCTTTGTAGAAGTCGATGACGCCGTACATGGCGCCGTGGTCGGTGATGGCGATACTGTCCATGCCGAGCGCTTTCGTCGTCTCGATGAGTTCCTTGATGCGGCTCGCACCGTCGAGCAGGCTGAACTCCGTGTGGACATGGAGGTGGGTAAACGGCATGATTTCACTCCTTCCCGTTTACGATAGAATCACGATATAATCAGCAGAAAAGCCGGAGACGATACTCCGGCTCAAATTCCATATGGTACTGACCTCAGACCTCCATGATGATCGGCAGGATCATCGGGCGGCGGCGCGTCTTCTCGAAGAGGTAGCGGCCCAGCGCATCGCGTACATTCGACTTGATGGCAGCCCACTCCTTGACCTTCTCGTCCTCGCAGCGGTCGAGTGCCTGCTGCACGCGCGCCGTGGCCTCGTCCATCAGGCCTCCGACTCGCGCACGTAGACGAAGCCGCGCGAGACGATATCCGGGCCCGAGACGACGCGATGCGTCTGCTTGTTCATCGTGACGACGACAATCAGGATGCCGTCCTGCGAGAGCTGGCGGCGGTCGCGCAATACGATGTTGCCGACATCGCCGACGCCGAGGCCGTCGACCATGACCATGCCGGCCGTGACCTTGCCGGCCACCTGGCCTTGTCGCGCGTGAACTCGAGGATCTGGCCGTTCTCGCTGATGAAGATGTTCTCCTTCGGCATGCCGAGCTCGCGCGCGAGGCGGGCGTGCTGCACGAGGTGATGATACTCACCGTGGACCGGGATGAAGAACTTCGGGCGCACGAGGTTGTGCATGAGCTTGAGCTCTTCGCGGCTCGCATGGCCCGAGACGTGGATGCCCTGGTTGCGTCCGTAGATGACGTTGGCGCCGAGTTTCATGAGGTTGTCGATCGTCTTCGAGACGAGCTTCTCATTGCCCGGGATCGGCGTTGCGAGATGATGACCGTGTCGCCCGGCACGATGCCGACCTTGCGGTGGTCGCTCATCGACATGCGCGTCAGTGCCGACATCGGCTCGCCCTGGCTGCCGTCGTGATGATGACCATCTGCTCCATGCGGTAGTTGTGGATTTCGTCGATGTCGACGATCGTGCCCTCAGGCGCCGTGATGTAGCCGAGCTCCAAAGAGATGTTGACGACGTTGACCATGCTGCGGCCGAGCACGGCGACGTGGCGCTTGTAGCGGACAGCTGTGTCGATGACCTGCTGGATGCGGTGGACGTTCGACGAGAACGTCGCGACGATGATGCGGCCGCGCGCATTGTGGAAGGCACGGTCAAAGGCCGCCCCGACCGTGCGCTCCGATGGCGTATGGCCCTCGCGCTCCGAATTCGTCGAATCCGCCATGAGCACGAGGACGCCGCGGTTGCCGAGGTCGGAGAAGCGGCGGAAGTCCGTCATCTTGCGTCAATCGGCGTGTAGTCGAGCTTGAAGTCGCCCGTGTGCACGATCATGCCGACCGGCGTCTTGATGGAGAGTCCGACGGCATCCGGGATCGAGTGGTTGACGCGGATGAAGCCGACGCTGAAGCAGCCGACGTTGATGATGTCGCCCTGCATGACCGAATGCAGGTTGCTCGAGTCGACGCCGTTCTCCTTGAGACGGCCCTCGAGGATGCCGAGCGTCAGGCGCGTGCCGTAGACCGGCACGTTGATCTTCTTGAGGACATACGGCAGCGCGCCGATGTGGTCCTCGTGGCCGTGCGTCAGCACGATGGCTTGATCTTGTCCTTGTTCTCGATGAGGTAGCTGATATCCGGGATGACGAGGTCGATGCCGAGCATGTCTTCATCCGGGAACATCAGTCCCGCATCGATGACGAGGATCTCATCATCCACGCGGATGACGGTCATATTCTTGCCGATCTCCCCCAGACCTCCGAGGGGGATAATCTGTAATTTTTGTGCTCCTTTAGCCAAAAAAGTACACCTCCAAAGTGTTTGCTGCATCTCATAGCAGAATGCAAATGCAAAATTCATGATACATCTTTATTTTGATATACGTTGCGTATGGTTGCTGGATAGAAATCCCCTATCGTTCCTTCCTGCCCTGCTTCTCTTCTCCGATGACGTGCTAGATGCGTTAGACGCGCTAAGAAAGCGTTCCCATAACCATGACAAGAATCCGTGCTGCCTCACACGATGCGGGGCATCTGTCATGATGAACGTCGCGCAGGAATGGTAGTATGAAGTTTTTATCCGATCAAATCATTCTTTTTTATTTTATCATCAAGGCGCCCATAAATCAACGGAAAAAGACACTTCCCGATGGAAGTGCCTTAAAAAAGTATTGCACGTATCAGAGGATGCGCACGCCGTAGTGGACCTTGCTGTAGCGGCCGCCCATGATCTTCGTGAAGCCGAGGCGCTCAAACTCCAGACTGCGCGCGTTCTCCTTGAAGACGACGCGGCGCCTTGCCACGCGGCAGGCCTCCTCGATCATCGCCTCTGAGACCGGCTCGTGGTTGGCCACCGTGCGCAATGGCGAGAGGCTGCGGCTCTCGAGCAGCGGATGGCGGAACATCGGGTCGAAGTAGACGACGTCGACGGAATCATCCGGCTGCTCCTTCAGATAGTCGAAGCGTCCGCGCAGACCGTATGGATGCCGCGCATAGCCTCCTGTATCGGCCAGTTCTCCGCCTTGAAGTGCGCGAGGCCGTAGCCGACGACCGTCTCGATGAGCGGCTGCGACTCGATGCCCGTGACCTGCCCTTCCGGACCGACTGCAAAGCTCGCGACGATTGCATCCGCGCCGAAGCCCAGCGTGCAGTCGAGCACGCTCATGCCGTGCGAGAGGTCCATGGCCTCGACCATGCGGTCACCCGTACCCGCGCTGCCGAAGCGCAAGTTCTTGAGGCGCAGATGCGCCATGTTCGGGTGGAAGAAGAGGTCGCCAGATGCGTCGAGATCGTCAGTAGACCCTGCTTCGCAATCAGGATGAAGTCGACCCCATAGCGCTCACGCAGTGCCTTGCCCGAGAGATTTGCGCGCAGCACGTAGGGAATCCCCGCATGCTCTGCCGCCCACTTCGCCAGGACGACGGCATCCTCGCTGCACTTGCGGCCCGTCGTCGCGATTGCCTGAACCATCGTATCATCCTCCAACTGTATCATATCAAAAGCCAAAGCCCGTGCGCTTGAACATCTTGGCCAGCTCTTCGCTGCTGAACTTCAGGATGGTCGGGCGCCCATGCGGGCAGGTATAAGGAAAATCCGTATGCGCGAGCGCGTCGAGGATGATCTGCATCTGGCGGAAGCTCAGTTCCTCGCCGGCCTTGATGGCTGCGCGGCAAGCCGTCGTCGCGAGGCATGCCTGCCGGATCTCCTTCGCCGTCGTCTCGTGCATGTCCATGAGATTCGTCAAGATCTCGCGGATGATGTCCTCCGCTTCGCTGACGGGCACGTCGGCCGGCACCTCGATGAGGCGGAACTCGCGCTCGCCGCTCATCTCCATGTGGAAGCCAAGCGAGGCGAAGAGCTCCTGATGTGCCTCGACGAGCTCCGACTCCTTGCGGTCAAACGTCAGGATCTGGTGGACGAGCAGCTGTTGCGAGGGGATGTCGCCCGCCATCGCCGAGAACTTGTCGAAGAGGATGCGCTCGTGCGCCGCATGCTGGTCGACGATGTAGAGCCCTTTGGCGTCCTGCGCAATGATGTAGGTCAGGTCAACCTGGCCGATTGGCACGACCGTACCCTCGTACTGGAGCCGCTCTCCCTCAGAGCACGGCGTCTCTTGCGCAGATGACAGAGGCGCTGCCGCCGTCTCTGCTACCGTGCCTTCCAACACGGGATGAGCCGCATGGATATCGTGCAGAGGAGCAGCGGCCTCGCGCTCGCGGCGCAGGCTCTCTTGTGCATCAGAGAAGCCGGCCAGCGAAGATGCGGCGGACGGTGCCGTGCGGTGCACGGCCTCGTAGATGGTCTTAGGCTTGCTCTGCGCGCCTATGGGGCTCGCTGCAGCTGCCTGCGGCCACTGCGGGATGATGGGCTCGGCGAGCGGCTCCGTCGCCGGCACGAACTGCATGGGCTCCATCGTCACGTGCTGCTCCGGCTTCTCGACGACGGCGGCCACCTCGCCGAGTCCTCGGCCCGCCGGCCGGATGGCGTCGAGCACAGCCTTGTAGACGGCCTTGAAGATGCGGCTCTCATCCTCGAACTTGAGCTCGCTCTTCTGCGGGTGCACGTTGACGTCAATCGTGCGCTGCGGCACCTCGATACAGAGGACCGCCAGCGGGAAGCCGCTCTTCGGGATCAGCGACTTGTAGGCGTTGTCGATGGCCTTGGCGATCGCGCGGTTCTGGATGATGCGCGAGTTGACGATGTACGTCTGCCAGGCGCGGCTGCTCTTGAGCATCGACGGCTTCGTGATGTAGCCAGAGATCTTGATGTCCTCATCCTCGAGCGTGAGCCCTAAAAGCGAGTCTGCTGTCTTCCCCCCGTAGATGGCCTGTATCGTGTCGTAGAGATTGCCCGTGCCCGGCGTCACGACGGACACCTTGTTGTTGTTGATGAAGTGGAACTCGATGTCGGGGCGCGAGAGCGCGAGCTTGACGATGAAGTCATTGATGCGCGCGCCCTCCGTGTGGTTCGTCTTGAGGAACTTCTTGCGCGCCGGCGTGTTGAAGAAGAGGTCTTCCACCTTGACCGTCGTGCCGATGTTGCAGCCCGCCTCGATGAAATCCAGCTCCTTGCCGCCCGTGATGGTCACGCGCGTGCCGAGGTCGTCGCCCTTGCGGCGCGTCAGCAGCGAGAAGCGCGAGACAGAGGCGATCGTCGGCAGTGCCTCGCCGCGGAAGCAGCGTGCCGATCGTGTTGAGGTCGCCGACCTCGCGGATCTTGCTCGTCGCATGGCGCAGGATGGCGAGGTGCGCATCCTCGGCGCTCATGCCCCTGCCGTTGTCCGTCACGCGCATGAAGCTCGTGCCGCCCGCCATGATCTCCACCTCGATGCGGGTCGCCCCCGCATCCATCGCGTTCTCGATGAGCTCCTTGATGACGGACGCCGGCCGCTCTACGACCTCGCCCGCCGCGATCTTGTTGATGGTATTGTCGTCGAGTACATGGATGGTCATGCTTTACCAGCCTCCCTTTTTGCCTGCTCCTGCAGCTTGTAGAGCTCGTTCATCGCCTCGAGCGGCGTCATCGTCATGACGTCGAGCGAGAGCAGCGTGTCGCTGAGGCTCGAGGCAAAGAGCGAGCCCATAGCCGGTGCGGCAGGCTCCGTTTTTGCCATGCTGCCTGATTCTGGCGCCGCTTTGGCAGACGGCACGGCCGCCGCATCCGGCGCCTCTGCCTCGAGCATTGCGAGGATCTCCTCGGCGCGGCTCGTGACGGATTTTGGCAGGCCCGCGAGCCGCGCGACGTGGATGCCGTACGACTTGTCGGCCGCACCGGGCACGATGCGGCGCAGGAAGGCACCTGATTGCCGCGCTCCTTGACGGCCACGCAGAAGTTCTTGATCTTGTCGTCCTCGAGGTCCGTGAGCTCATGGTAGTGCGTCGCAAAGAGCGTCTTGGCGTGGACCTTCTTCTCGATGTGCTCGATGACGGCGCGCGCGATGCTCATGCCGTCGAACGTGCTCGTGCCGCGGCCGATCTCGTCGAGGATGACGAGGCTGTCCTTCGTCGCGTACTTGAGGATCTGCGCGACTTCATTCATCTCCACCATGAAGGTGCTCTGGCCGCTGACAAGGTCATCGCTCGCGCCGATGCGTGTGAAGATGCGGTCGACCGGCGAGATGGAGGCCTCGCGCGCGGGGATGAAGCTGCCAATCTGCGCCATGAGCGTCAAAAGTGCCACCTGGCGCATGTACGTCGACTTGCCCGCCATGTTCGGGCCCGTGATCAGCATGATCTCGCAGTCCTGATGATCGAGATGCGCATCGTTCGGCACGAAAAGATCGCGCGTCAGGATGCGCTCCACGAGCGGATGGCGGCCCGTCCTTGATGTCGATGACGCCGTCCGTTCGCATCTGCGGGCGCACGTAATTGTAGGTGCTGGCCGCCTCCGCAAGGCTCGCGAGCACATCGACGAGCGCGATCTCGTGCGCCGTCTGCTGGATCTCGGTCAGATGCGCCTTGATGGTCTCGCGGACCTCTGTGAAGAGGTTGTACTCGATGTTGACAATCTTCTCCTGCGCGCCGAGGATCTTCGTCTCGAACTCCTTGAGTTCCTCCGTGATATAGCGCTCCGCATTCGCGAGCGTCTGCTTGCGGATGTAGCGGTCCGGCACGCGGTCCGCGCCGCTGTGGCGCACCTCAATGTAGTAGCCGAAGACCTTGTTGTAGCCGATCTTCAGCGCCTTGATGCCCGTCTGCTCCTTCTCGCGCTCCTCGATCTCCTGCAGCATCGCCTTGCTGTCGTGCGAGATGCGGCGGTACTCATCGAGCTCTTCATTGTAGCCCGATTTGATGATGCCGCCCTCGCGCAGGCTGATGCCCGGGTCCTCGACGATGGCGCGCTCCAAGAGGTTGACGAGATCATCGAAAGTCTCCACCTTCGCCTCGGCCTGCTTGAGCATCGAAGACTTCGCGCCCTGCAGCTTCTCGCGGATGCCCGGCAGGCAGCGCAAGGAGATCTTCAGCGCGATGAGGTCGCGCGCATTGGCCGTGCCGACCTCGATGCGCGTCAGGAGCGCTCGAAGTCGTGGATCTCGCGGCAGCCTCGCGCACGCCGCCGCGCAGCGAGAAGTCGCCGACGAGCTCCCCGACCGCGTCGAGGCGCTGCGTGATGCCCGCGATGCTCAGCAAAGGATACTCGAGCCACTTCTTCAAGAGGCGGCTGCCCATCGCCGTCTCCGTAAAGTCGAGGACATCGAGGAGCGTGTTCTTCTTGCCGCCATCGCGCAGGTTGCGCGTGATCTCGAGGTTGCGCAGCGTGTACGTGTCGACGACGAGGTTCTCCGAGGCATCGAGATACGTCAGCTGGTTAAGCTGCGTGAGGTCCGTGCGGACCGTCTCGTGGAGATAGTCGAGCAGCGTCGCCACCGCTTCCTTCGCCTCCGGCTGCGCGGGACGCGTCGCCGCGTCGAAGTGCTCGACGATGCGGTCCTCGACATGATGCGAGACTTCCGCGATCGGCGTGAACGAGCAGTGCGGCAGGCGCAGAGCGGCAAACTCCTTGAGCGCACTGGCAAACGACGGCTTGCCAACGATCAGGAGCTCCGGCATCATCAGGCGGTAGAGCTCATCGAGCAGCATCTGCAGGCGGTTGCCGCCCTCGTAGATGCCGTAGAAGCACTCGCCCGTCGAGATGTCGGCACCCGCGAGCACGATCTTCTCGCCCGTCTCGTAGATGAGCGCGATGTAGTTGTTCTGCGTCGCCTGCAGCGCAGACTCCGAGAGGATTGTGCCCGGCGTCACGACCTTGATGACCTCGCGCTTTGTCAGCCCCTTCGCCTTCGGGTCGCCGATCTGCTCGGCGATGGCCACCTTGTAGCCGCGCTTGACGAGCTTGTTGACGTACGTCTCAGCCGCATGGTACGGCACGCCGCACATCGGCGCATCCTGCCCCTTGCTGCGGCTCGTCAGCGTCAGGCCGAGCTCCTTCGAGACGAGCTTGGCATCTTCAAAGAACATCTCATAAAAATCGCCGAGGCGGAAGAACAGGATTGCTCCTGGATTCTGCTCCTTCGTCGCGAGATACTGCTGCATCATCGGCGTCATTTCCATCGATACTACACCTCCTGGATAAAAGACGTGCTGACACGATGCCAGCACGCCTGTCATTTCTTTTTATTTCTTTATGATACGCGTTCACCCTTGAGGACCCAGGTCTGCGGGTGCGTGATGCGGATGTCGATGAAGTCGCCCGGCTTCTCGCCCGCATGCGCAAACAGCACGATCTTGTTGGTACGCGTGCGGCCCATCCAGACGGAAGGCTCGTTCTTGCTCGGGCCCTCCACCATGATTTCCAGCGTCTTGCCGAGGAGCTTCTCGTTGATGGCGAGGCTAATCTCGTTCTGCACGGCCATGAGCGCATTCAGGCGCTCCTTCTTGACGGACTCCTCGACCTGGTTCTCCATCGTCGCCGCCGGTGTGCCCGACCGCTTCGAGTAGATGAAGGTATAGGCCGAGTCGTAGCGGATCTCGCGCAGGAAGTCGAGCATCTGCTGGAAGTCCTCGTCCGTCTCGCCGGGGAAACCGACGATGAGGTCCGTCGTCAGGCTCACGTCGGGGATGGCCGCGCGGATGCGGCGCACGAGGTCGCGGTACGACTCCACCGTGTAGACGCGGTTCATCGCCTTGAGGATGCGGTTGCTGCCGTACTGGACCGGCAGGTGGATGTGCTCGCAGAGGTGCTCGCCGTCACGGATGGCCGCGATGACCTTGTCCGAGAGGTCCTTTGGGTGCGAGGTCATGAAGCGCACGCGGCGAATGCCCGGCACCTTGTCGACCATCTTGAGGAGGTCCGCAAAGTCCGCGAGCTTGTGGTCCTTGCCGTAGGAGTTGACATTCTGGCCGAGCAGCGTGACCTCCTCATAGCCGTTCTTCACGGCCTCCTCGACCTCACGGACGATGTCCTCGGGCAGGCGGCTGCGCTCGCGGCCGCGCACGTACGGCACGATGCAGTAGGTGCAGAAGTTGTTGCAGCCGTACATGATTGGCACCCAGGCCGAGAGGCTGCCCGCGCGCGCGACGGGTACGTCATCCGGCAGCTCCGTCTCGCCGAGCTGCACGTCGACGACGTGCCCGTGCTCCGCCTGGATCTCCTGCACGACGTGCGTGAGCTCGTGGACCTTGTTGGTGCCGAGCACGAAGTCGATGTGCGGCGCGCGCTTGATGAGCGCATCGCCCTCTTTCTGCGCCATGCAGCCCGTGATGCCGAAGATCAGCTCCGGGTTCTCGCGCTTGAGGCGCTTGATCTCGCCGATCTTGCCGTAGACGCGGTCCTCCGCCGTCTCGCGCACGCAGCAGGTGTTGATGAGGATGAGTCTGCCTCCTCCATCGACTCCGTCCGCTCATAGCCGATCGTGCGGAGCTGCCCCATCATGCGCTCCGCATCGCTCTGGTTCATCTGGCATCCATAGACCAGGAGATACGCATAGCGATGCAGCTTGCCATCTATTATTTTCATACGTTGTATTCCGTCCTTTTCTTTGCTGTCTATCTCACAATCAATGCTTTATTGTATCAAAAATGGCCGTACTTGTCCATGATACAGAAGATAGAGATGCCGCATGGACAAGCTGTCTCCATGCGGCATCTCTATCGTATCTTCCTGTTATTCCTGCAAAGACCGATGGACTCAATCAGAGTGCGGCAATCTTGTGCAGCGTCGCGACGATGAGGTCGACCTGCGGCTTGACTGTCGCGAGCACGAGGTGCTCGTTCGGGCTATGGATGTCCTTCGTCGTCACGCCGATCGACACCATGTCGAGTTTCGGATTCTTGCGGAAGTGCCAGCCGCACTCGAGGCCGGCGTGAATCGTCTCGACCTTCATCGGCTTGCCGTTCTGCTCAGCAAACGTCTCCGCCACGATCTTGGCGAGGCGGCTCTCCTTGTTCTCCTTCCAGCCCGGCGACTGCGTGCCGATGTGTGCCGTGAAGCCCGTGAGTTCCGCGACCGTCTCGGCGTACTGACGGAATTCATCGAGTTTCTGGTCGATGGCCGAACGCGGGAAGAACTGGACCTCCACTTCTTCCGCCGTCATGTTGACGACGCCGAGGTTGGCGCTCGTCTCGACGAGACCAGGGATGACCGTCGACATCGCGTAGACGCCGTGTGCAAGATGGTCAGCAGGCTCAGCAGGCGCTTGGCATCGCCCGCCTTGAGGACCTGCTGCGCTGCCTCGACACTCGTCAGCGGCACGAGGATCTGCGGCTCGACATTGCCGTACATCTGCGTGAAGCGCTCCTTCTGGTCCGCGATGACCGCCTCGATGTCCGCCTTCGGGATGTCCGTGACGATGACAGCCATCGCATCGTTCGGGATGGCGTTGCGCGCCTTGCCGCCCGTAAAGGAAGCGAGCTCGACCTCGCCTTTCGCCTGCAGCGCCGTCAGGATCATCGCGAGCGTGCGGATGGCATTGCCGCGGCCGTCGCCGATGCGCTCGCCAGAGTGGCCACCGCGCAGGCCCTTGACCTCGATCTTCCAGGCGGCCGACGTCTCCGGCTCCACGCGCTTGAGCTCGCGCGTGAAGTCGAGGTCAACGCTGCCGGCACTGCCGACCGTCAGCTCATCATAATTCTCGCTGTCGCAGTTGATCAGGAACGAGGCATCCTTGAGATGGTCCGCCGAGAGGTGGATAGCGCCTTCATGCTCTGCTCCTCATCCGTCGTGACGATCAGGCGCAGCGGGCCGTGGTCCTTCGCCGTCTTCATGATGTAGATGGCCTCCGCCACGCCGATGCCGTCATCCGCGCCGAGACTCGTGCCTTCCGCCGAGAGGATTCCTCCGTGCGCACGAGCTTTATGGGGTCCTTGAGCGGGTCATATGCATAGCCCTCCTCAGCTACGCAGACCATGTCCATATGGCCTTGAAGGATGGTCAGCGGCGCTTTCTCGAAGCCAGCCGTCGCCTTCTTGTCCGCGATGATGTTGTTCGCCTCGTCCTGTGTGACCGCGAAGCCGAGCTCGCTGAGGTACGACTTCAGGAAGTCGCTGACGGCCTGCTCGTGGCCGGATTTGCGCGGGATGGCTGCGAGTTTCGCAAACTCCTGCAGCACGCCTTCAAGTACCTCATCCTTCTTTGCCTTATCGGCCTGATTCTGGTTCATCTGAAATTCCTCTTTCCTGATTTCTAATGCTTCAACAATCCGCTGCTCTTGGCAACGAAAAACAGCCTGCCCCTTGAGGCAGGCTGGCATGAATCCATGGTTTCATCTGGACGGATTGTTAGTCTTTGAGTGCCGCCGGCATCGCTTCAGCAACATCGACGCTTCCGGCGCGTAGAGCACAATCTGCTCCGAGATGCGCTTCGCGCAGCCATTGACGACGTAGCAGGCGCCGTTGACGAAGTCGCAGATGCGGCGCTGCTCTTCGACCGCAACGCGCTCGTAGTTGACGACAACGGCCTTGCCCGACTTGAGGTTGTCCGCGATGTCCGTGACCTGGTCGAAGTTCTCCGGCACATAAATCTGCACGCGGAGCTCCGGGATCTTCGTCGTATGGACCGTCAGCTGCGGATGCTGCGTGCGCGTCCGCGCGCGGAAAGACGGCGCAGGCTCCTGTGCCTCTGTGCGCTCGACATAGATCGAGTCACCGCCCGAGACCTTGTACTCCTGCGCTGCGGCGCGGGCCGGTTTCGCTGCGACCTGCTGCTGGCTCTTCTTGTCAGCAGCTTCCTTGTGCTCCTCTACCTCTACGTCTTCCCACGGCATCAATACATCAATGAGGCCCTGGAACTTTCCTTTGATCGTCTCCATACCACTCATAACATCTCGTCCTTCCACCTGAATTCATATTGCTCCACACGTATTTATCCACACGTACATGTGTACAAAACTGGATTTAACTATCGACATGATAACACATTTCGACAGAAAATGCAAAAAACCTGCTGGATTTTTTCATATCCAGCAGGTTTTCTTAAATTTTATCTGTTATGGATGTCGCAGACGAAATCAGCCCTTGCGAGCATTCTTGGCGTTACGGCCGCGGATCGTGCGGTCGAGGATGGCCTTGCGCAGGCGGATGTGCTCCGGCGTGACCTCGACGAGCTCATCGCTGTTGATGTACTCGATGGCCTGCTCGAGCGAGAGAATGCGCGGCGGCGTCAGGCGGATGGCCTCATCCGAAGAGGACGTACGCATGTTGGAGACGTTCTTCTTCTTGCACGGGTTGATGTCGATATCGTTCTCGCGGGAGTTCTCGCCGACGATCATGCTTCGTAGACCTGCTCGTTCGGTCCGATAAACATCGTGCCGCGGTCCTGCAGCGTGTAGATGCCGTAGCCCGTCGTCTCACCTTGCTCGAACGCGACGAGCGAACCACGCGTGCGGCCCGGGATGTCGCCCTTGTACGGTGCATAGCCGTGGAAGACGTGATTCATGATGCCGTTGCCCTTCGTGCTCGTCAGGAGCTCGGAACGGAAACCGATGAGGCCGCGTGCCGGGATCGTGAACTCGAGGCGCATGTAGCCAGCCGTCTCCGTCATGTTCGTGAGCTCAGCCTTGCGCGTGCCGAGGCCTTCCATGACAGCGCCCATGTACTCCTGCGGCACTTCGACCGTCAGGTTCTCGATTGGCTCGCAGAGCTGGCCGTTGATCGTCTTGTAGACAACTTCCGGTTTGCCGACCTGCAGCTCGTAGCCCTCGCGGCGCATCTCCTCGATGAGGATGGACAGATGCAGCTCGCCGCGGCCCGATACCTTGAAGACATCCGGCGAATCCGTCTCTTCGACCTTCATCGCGACGTTCGTCTCGACTTCCTTGAACAGGCGGTCGCGCAGATGGCGGCTCGTGACGAACTGGCCTTCGCGGCCGGCAAACGGGCTCGTGTTGACGCCAAACGTCATGGAGAGCGTCGGCTCGTCGATGCGGATGGCCGGCAGCGCTTCCGGCTGCTCAGCGTCAGCGACCGTGTAGCCGATGCTGACATCGCCGAGGCCCGTCAGCGCAACAATCTCGCCCATCTTGCTTCCGGCACTTCGATGCGCTGCATGCCCTGGTAGACGAAGACCTTGCCGATCTTCGCGCGGATTTCCTGGTCGCCATTGATCAGCACGACATTCTGGTTCGTGCGAGCCGTGCCGCGGCTGATGCGGCCGACAGCGACGCGGCCGACGAAGGCATCTGCCTCGAGCGTCGTGACCATCATCTGCAGCGGGCCGTCCGGGTCGCCATGCGGAGCCGGGATCTCTTTGACAATCGTCTCCATCAGCGGCTCGAGGTTCGTGCTCTCATCTTCCATGTTGTACTTCGCGATGCCGTCGCGGGCCGTCGCGTAGATGACCGGGAAGTCGAGCTGATCGTCATCAGCATCGAGTTCCATGAAGAGCTCGAGACTTCGTCGTAGACATCGTCCACGCGCTGATTCGGCTTATCGATCTTATTGATGACGACGATTGGCTTGAGCTTCTGCTCGAGAGCCTTGCGCAGGACGTACTTCGTCTGCGGCATCGGGCCTTCAAACGCATCGACGAGCAGGAGAACGCCGTCGACCATGTTGAGGACACGCTCGACCTCGCCGCCGAAGTCCGCATGGCCCGGGGTATCGACGATGTTGATCTTGATGCCGTTGTACATGATAGCCGTGTTCTTCGAGAGGATCGTGATGCCGCGCTCGCGCTCGATATCGCCCGAATCCATGACGCGCTCAGCCACCTGCTCGTTCGAGCGGAATACATGGCTCTGCTTCAGCATGGCATCAACAAGCGTCGTCTTGCCGTGGTCGACGTGCGCAATGATTGCGATATTGCGGAGCTTATCATTAGTCGTCATACTCATTCTGTGTAATCTGCCTCCTATAAAAGAAAAGGGATACCTGTCGTATCCTCACTTGCAAACCTAAAAATTACTTACTCATTATACATGCTTTCCCCGCGTAATGCAATAGATTTCCACAACCGGTCTCAGTCCGCGCCATAAATTATCTTGCAGGATCTATAACAAAAGTGTTGTATCTCCAATGATTTTTTGATATGATAATACCCATGTTACAGTTTTACAAACAAATGCATCCAAACTGTCTACAGGAATCCCCAACACTGTAGCATGGATGCAATACATGCTAGACTAAGAAGTATAAGGAAGTAAAGGAAGTCATCAAATGGATCCCATCAACGTCAACCTCAACATCTACCAGACGCTCGCCGCGGCCACGGCAGTCTACTACGTCGGCGTACTGCTGCGCATCAAGGTCCCGTTCCTGCGCCGCTACTGCCTGCCGGCCCCGGTCATCGGCGGCATCATCTTCGCGATACTCAACGCCATCCTCTACACGAACGGTATCTGGACGTATAAACAGGACACCATCATGCAGAACGTCTGCATGATGCTCTTCTTCACGAGCATCGGCTACACGGCCAGCATCAGCCTGATCCGCAAGGGCGGCTCGCTCGTCGCCAAGATGGCCGTGCTGACCACCCTCTTGATCCTCTGCCAGAATGGTATCGGTATTGCATTGGCGCATGTCTTTGACCTGAGCCGCTCATGGGCCTCGCGACGGGCTCCATCCCGATGGTCGGCGGCCACGGCACCTCAGGTTCCTTTGGACCGGTCCTCGAAAGCGTCGGCCTCGACAATGCGACGACGATTGCCTTTGCCGCCGCCACGTTTGGCCTCGTCTCAGGTAGCCTGCTCGGCGGCCGATGGGTGAATTTCTCGTGCGCCACTACGGCCTGACGAGCGTCGCCGACGAGGAGCGCCTCGATCCTGCCAACACGAGCGACGAGCTCCAGAAGCTCGAGCAGGCCGCCCACGGCGAGCGCAAGGCCATCGACGAGGAGAAGCGCGCGGGCCAGAGCATCAACAACTACCGCTTCATGAACGCCCTCGCGCACCTGCTGATTGCCATGGGCCTCGGCACCGTCGTGAGCCAGATCTTCGTCAACTTCGGCCTCGTCTTCCCGAACTACATCGGCTCCATGCTCGTCGCCGCCATCATCCGCAACGTCTCCGACTACACGCACGCCTACAAGGTCTACCAGCGCGAGAGCGAGGTCCTCGGCAACCTCGGCCTGACGATTTTCCTCTCGTGCGCACTCATGAGCCTCAAGCTCTGGCAGCTCTCCGACCTCGCCATCCCCCTGATGGTCATGTTGTTGAGCCAGGTGCTCTTCATCGCACTATTCGTCAAGTTCCTGCTCTTCCGCGTCATGGGCCGCAACTACGAGGCCGCCGTCATGGCAGCCGGCACCTGCGGTTTCGGCCTCGGCGCCACGCCGAACGCCATCGCCAACATGTCCGTCATGGTCGAGCGCTTCGGCCCCGCCCCCACGGCCTTCTTCGTCATCCCACTGATTGGCGCCCTGATTGTCACTTCGTCAACTCCTCCATCATCACGGTCCTGCTGAACCTGCTGGCCTGAGACGACCGCATAACAACATTACACCCATCTTTTTGCGATTCCTTTGCGTTCTCTTTCCCGGTATGATAGAATGGTCATAGCATCATGGCAATTGCAGCAATCGCTATCGGTTACCGTTCATTGCACTTCATTTCAACATTCAAAAAGGGGATTACGACTCTATGCTCAATCAAGTTTCTGTATTCGCTGAAAACACGAAAGGCGCTCTGCGCAAGATGACGGCAGTGCTCGCCGCAGCGGACATCAACATCTACTCCATGCTCGCCAGCGACAGCGCTGAATTCGGCATCATCCGCCTCGTGCTGACGGACCCGGACCGCGCGCTCACCGAGCTCAAGAAAGCCGGCTACCAGTGCCATATCGACAAGGTCATCGCCGTCGAGATGGGCGACACGCCGGGCAGCCTCGACGCGATCCTCAAGAACCTCGAAGAGGCCAATGTCACGCTCGACTACCTCTACATCTCCTATGACCGCCAGGCCAGCCAGCCAGTCGTCATCTTCAAGACGCGCGAACCGGAGGCCGAGACCTTCCTGCGCGGCAAGGGCTACAAGCTCGTCGACAAGTTCTGACCAGCCTTGCGCACCTGACTCAAGCACCGAAAAAGGAGCCTGTCACATGATTCCATGTGACAGGCTCCTTTTGGATTCCGATTTGTTTGATCAGCAAGCAGTGCGATCAGAGCAATTCTGCCAAGTCGAAGATGAGCTGCTGCGTCTTCTCCCAACCGAGGCACGGATCCGTGATGGACTTGCCGTACGTCCCCTCGCTGATCTTCTGGTTGCCGTCCTCGATGTAGCTCTCGATCATGAGGCCCTTGACGAGCGACCGGATATCCGGCGAGACCCTACAGCTGTTGACGACGTCTTTTGCAATGCGGATCTGCTCGAGATACTTCTTGCCCGAGTTCGCATGATTGGTATCGACGATGACCGCCGGGTTCGCGAGATTGCGCTTATGGTACGCCTCGTAGAGAGAGCGCAGGTTCTCATAGTGGTAGTTCGGCATGCTGTTGCCAAAGCTGTCAACATAGCCGCGCAGGATGGCATGGGCCAGAGGATTGCCCGTCGTGCGGACTTCCCAGCCGCGGAACAGAAACTCCTGCGAGTGCTGTGCCGCCTCAATCGAGTTGAGCATGACCGAGATGTCGCCCGACGTCGGGTTCTTCATGCCGACCGGGATGCCGATGCCGCTCGCGATCATGCGGTGGAACTGGTCTTCGACCGAACGCGCACCGACCGCCGCATACGACAGCAGGTCCGACAGATAGCGGTAGATTTCCGGATAGAGGATTTCCTCTGCACACGTGAAGCCCGTCTCACGCACAACGCGCGCATTCATCTCGCGGATCGCGATGATGCCGCCGAGCATGTCTTCCTTGCCCTCCGGGTCCGGCTGATGCAGCATGCCCTTGTAGCCGATGCCGATTGTGCGCGGCTTGCTCGTATAGAGGCGCGGCACGATGAAGATCTTGTCCTTGACCTGTTCCTGCACCGGCACGAGGCGATGCACGTAATCGAGAACGGCCTCTTCGTTGTCGGCCGAGCACGGGCCGATGACGAGCAGGAAGCGGTTATCCCTGCCCGTCATGATGTTCGCGATGGCCTTATCGCGCTCCACCTTGATCTTCTTGACGCGGGCATCTATCGGGAACTGCTCCATGAGCTCCTGCGGCGTAGGCAGCCTACGGATGAATTCCATTTGCATTTCCATATTCAGTGACTCCTCTCTGACGCTTCTGACGCTGTGATGCCTACCATTATATCATAGATTCTGCCGCCACCATAGAGAGCACATGACAAAATTCGCTATATCCGCGAAAAATTTTCGGCAAATGTCGCGTCCTTCCTCACGAAGCGCACAGAGATGCAATAGGAGTGAAACGATTCACTTCGAGACAGCGACCCAGCCGCTGCCGGGATGATGCGGTAGAGCTCCTCCGGCGTCAAGCGCACGGCGCTGTGGTCATCGCCCGCCGCCGGGTAGACCGTCTCAAAGCGGCGCAGCGACTCGTCGAGGTAGACCGGCACGCCTTCCTTGATCGCGAACGGGCAGACGCCGCCCGGCGCATGGCCGATGAACGCTTCCACCTGATCGAACGGGATCATGCGCCCCTTCTTGTGGAACGCCTCCTTGAAGCGGTGGTTGTCCACACGCACGTCACCGGCAAGGATGACGAGCAACGGCGCGCCGTCCACGAGGAACGACATCGTCTTTGCGATGCGCCCCGGCTCCACTCCGACTGCCTCAGCGGCAAGTTCCACCGTCGCCGTCGACGTTTCAAACGTGATGACGCGGTCCGCCATCCCCTTAGCGGCCAGGAAGGCCTGTACTTTCTCGATTGACATAGCAGATTCTTCTTTCCTGATAAGATTGAGAACCCCAACGGATTCCCGTATTCTTATTGCATTCGCGAGTCAATTGCAGAATCCTGCTTCAGCCCTTCTTCTTTTTGCCGAGCAGCAGGTCGAGCACCATGCGCCCGACTTTCCGCTCCACGCCCGACTTCGTCGTCGGGATGCCCGTCTGCCGCGCAAACTGCCGCTTCGCATTCGTGATGCCGAGCAGTGTCTTCCAACTGAATCCGCCCTTATTCATGATCATCACTCCCATCATGCTCCATAGTCAAAATCCACTATCATCGCCGCCGTAGTCGTCGCCGCCACCACCATCATAGCCGCCGTAATCGTCACCGCCATAGCCGCCATAATCTCCGTAGTCATCATCGTGGTCAGCACCCGAGTAGTCGCTGTAGCTGCTGTAGTCACCATTGCCGTAATTGCCGTAATCATCATAGTCCGACGCGTCATCCCCGTGGTCTTCCTCATCGTCGACCGACCAGTCGGCATCCCAGTCAACACCATCATCATAGAAGCCATTGTCGTCCGCGTCATCAACATCGTAGTCATCTGCACCATCGGCTCTTTCATCTGCATCATCGCGGTGTAGTCGTCTCCATAATCTCCGTAATCGCCATAATCAGCAGCATCCTCTGTATCGTACGAATCTACATCCGACTGCTGCTGGCGCGCTGCGCCGCAGCCATCTGGTCGAGGCGCGCCTGCTGGGCCTCCGCATCGTGATGGCGCATCCAGCGCCGCCCCAGCCACTACGCCGGCCACCGCCGCAGCCGCCGACATGCGGCTGTCGTGCTGGCGGTTCAGCATATTCTGCCGATGGATCCGCGCCAATTCCCGGCACTGCTCCGCCGTTAGGCGAGGGCCAGCCGCCCGCGACCCCCCATTCAGCCTCAGCTTCGTCGCCGGAGCCAGTCTGCCTTCCGCATCAGCCCCTTCTGCATCAAAAGCCGTGGCTTTCGTCTCCGGTCGGACTGGCTCAACCGGCTCCGCCGCCTTTTCAGCCTCTGACTGTCTCGTCTTCATCGGGCGATTCGTCAAAAAAACAGCTGCACCGGCAATCAGCAACCCCAGCAAAACCGTCCCCATGACCATACAAATGCCCCCTCATTCCACGCCCGGCCAGTGCTCGACAAACTCGATCTTGATGTCCGGGAAGCTGTCGACATACTGAACCGTGAAGTCCTCGCCGTAGTCCACGAACTGCCACTCGCCGATGTCATCGGGGAAATGCTCGACCGCCTTGACCCGCAGATCTGGGAAACTGCTGACGACTTTCACCTTGATGTCCGCATTGTACTCCACGACCTTGACCTTCCCCGCCAGCCAGATGCCCTTGTAGTAACCGTCCTTGTTGATGGGCGAGGCCGCAAAAGCCACCGTCGACAGGACGAGAAGCAATAGAGCCGCCAGCATCGCCATCACGCCGAATCTCTTTCCCATGACTGTCACCTCCATATCATCCACTGTTATCTTCATCTATATATTTAGATATTATTAGAAGAATTCGAGCTTCTCAGTTCAAATTCCTGCAACAATGCGCTATCTGCCCAAAAACGCTTCCCATCATCGATGTATCAGCAGGCAAGGATGACAGGAAGGCGCTTCTTCTCACGGTTTTATGTTCAGCTGGTCAGATGGCTTGCACGGAATGGCGCTCGACGAGCCAGCAGCTCGTCATGATCTTGAGCGGGTGCTGGCTGCGGTCAGCGATGAGACTCAGCAGGCGCTCGACGGCGGCACTGCCCATGCGCTTCTTCTCGAGGTGGATGGTTGTGAGCTCGGGGCGTGTCATGGCGCTGATGGCCAAGTCATCGATACCGATGACAGAGATGTCTTCCGGCACGCGCTTACCAAGTTTCTCGAGCGCCCGCAACAGGTTGATGGCCAGGATATCGTTGTCAGCGAGAATGGCCGTCGGCAAATGCTCTGGATCAATCTGCCTGACGAGTGCATGCGCATAGGAACGAACATCGTCGGGCACACAATAAGAAAAGGCTGCCTCATTAGGCAGACCAAACTCCAAGAGCGCCTGACGGAATGCGCGGCTCCTCGCCCAGAGATTTGGCACGGCGTATGTCGTCGTCAGATGGCCAATCTGGCGATGCCCCTTATTGCAGAGATACTGCATCGCGCGGTAGACGGCTCCTCATTGTCCATGACGACGGTATCCTGGTCGAGATGGCGCATCTCATTGTCAATCACGACCAGCGGAGCAGAAAGCCCCTGCAACAGCGGTGCCATTTCCGGCTCCAGCTCTGTCCCGAGGAAGATGATGCCGTCATCATGAGCTTCATTGATGACAGGAATCATCGCCTCCAGATTCTCCGCCCGCACATTCATCATGGTCAGCGAATAGCCGTGCTGTCGTGCCGTGCTCTCGACGCCGTCGATGACGCGCGTGATGAAGTCACCGTTCTGGCAGACCATGTACCCTTTTGCCTGGTACTTGAGAAAGCGGATAGTACGCTGCTTGTCCGGGATGCGATGTGGAAGATGATAGCCGCAGACCTGCGCAATGCGCCGTATCTCCTCGCGCTTCTCCTCACTGACACCGGGCTTGTCGTTGAGTACGAGCGAGACCGTCGTCTTCGAGACGCCCGCCCGCTCAGCAATGTCCTGCATCGTGACCATGCCGCCATCCCCTTTCTGTTCTCCATCTCTTCTTTATGATTCGATACTTCTCATCTTCCACATTTCTGGCGAATTTCCTGCAACGAGACGTCGTACGGTGCCCGGGCGATGCCGTACTCTGTGACGATGGCCGTGATGAGGCTGTGGTCCGTCACATCGAAGGCTGGATTGTAGACCTTGATCCCTTTCGGTGCCATGCGCTCCTTGTACCACATCTCCGTGACTTCTTCAGGCGGGCGCTGCTCGATCTTGATGCCTGCTCCCGTCGGCGTCGCGAAGTCAATCGTCGAAGTCGGCGCACAGACGTAGAACGGGATGCCGTAGTACTTCGCGAGGATGGCCACGCCCGAAGTGCCAATCTTGTTCGCCGCATCGCCGTTAGCCGCGACGCGGTCACAGCCGACAAAGACAGCTTGGACCCAGCCGTTCTTCATGACGGACGAGGCCATGTTGTCGCAGATCAGCGTCACGTCGAGCCCCGAGGCACTGAGCTCGTACGACGTCAGCCGTGCGCCCTGCAGCTGCGGCCGCGTCTCGTCACAGAACACATGGAAACCATACCCCTTCTGGTGCCCGAGGTACATCGCGCTGTGGCCGTGCCGTACTTGGCCGTGGCAAGCTGGCCGGCATTGCAGTGCGTCAGCAGGCCATCGCCCTTCTTGACGAGCGTCAGGCCGTACTCGCCGATCTTGCTGCAGATCCAGATGTCTTCGTCCTTGATCTTGACGGCCTCGTCGTGCAGCAGCTGCTTGATTTCAGTGAGCGGCTTCCCCTTGGCCTGCAAGACGACCTGCACCATGCGGTTGAGCGCCCAAGAAAGATTGACTGCTGTCGGGCGCGACGAGTCGAGATACGCCTTTGCCTCCCGAAACCGGCGCAGGAATTCCTCATAGTCATCCGTCTCAATCTCGCGCGCTGCGAGGTAGATGCCGATGGCTGCTGCGTCACCGATAGCCGGTGCCCCGCGGACCGCCAGCGTATTGATGGCCATCCAGATTTCCTTCTGCGTCTTCAGGTGCAGGAGCTCCGTGCGCCCCGGCAGCTTCGTCTGGTCGATGATGACCAGTGCATGTTCCGTATCGTCGAGGGCTACCGTCTCGTAGTCCATGATGCTCTTCTCTTCCGTCATTTGAAAATCCCCTCTCTTCATTTCATCACGCACACAGCTCACGAAGCCTGCTGTTCCGTGCCCTGCCGCGGGAATCTCGCGATGGCCTGCTCGATAGCCCGGCGATAGTCTCTGCCACAGCGAAGACTGCTGCGCTTCATGATGCAGGTCTTCGCGAGCGTCAGGATGATGCGCTCTGCGCGGGCCCGCTTCACCGAATCTTCAATGGAAGTGATGTCCTTGACATTAGCGATGCCGACCGTGCGGCGGATCATCTCGATGCCCATAACGCCGGCCGTATCCGCGAGGACCGTGCCGAGGTAATAGTCGAGGAAGCCTTCCGTCTTGGCCATCTCATCCGTGACCTCTTCCTGATACAGCGCCCGGAACTTCGCAATGAATTTATCCAGGATCTCCTCGATGGCCTGGAGCACCCAGCCGCAGAATCTCTGGCGCTCTGCCGCATCCGCAATCGTCGCATCGCCATTGCACCAAGCAAAGAACATATTGGCCAGGATGTTGCCGATGTCGTAGCCCATCGGGCCGTAAAAGGCAAACTCCGGGTCAAAGACAAAGGTATGCGTATCGTTGATGAAGATGGAACCCGTGTGCAGGTCGCCGTGGATTAGCGACTGCGCATTGTTCATGAATTCAAATTTCAGTTTGGCCGCCTCGAGATGCAGGGTCTTGTCCCCATAGATCTCCTTCTGCACAAAGTCGGCATTCGGTGGGAATACGTGGTTGCGCTTGGCGCAGTCATTGTAGGGCTCTGTGTAGACGAGGTTCTCGGTCAGGTCACAGAGGTCTGGATTGATGAAACTCTTGACGAGCTCCTTCTTCTCCTGATGGTCCATGACGATATCCGTCGAGAGCAGCAGTGTCCGCGCCATGAAGGTCGAGATGTCCTCCGCAAAATGCGGGTAGATATGATGTTCGAGCAGCCCCGTCCGCATCATCGTATGGCCGACCATGTCCTCCATCGTGATGGCACACATTGTGCCATCGTAGAGGTAGACGTGCGGTACGAGCCCTGGCGCCAGCTTGCCCTGGATGGACAGGATCTTAGCCTCGATGCGGCCGCGATCGGTAGAAAGGTGCATGTCCTTCGAGATG